>Ga0172379_10005114_pt1 | contig 18629 bp, 22 predicted proteins | sample GrowelOW334metaG_FD_119756 | JGI IMG/M metagenome (GOLD analysis project Ga0172379, IMG submission 119756) | Groundwater microbial communities from an aquifer near a municipal landfill in Southern Ontario, Canada - Groundwater well OW334 metaG | ecosystem: Environmental > Aquatic > Deep...
AGGAATGTTTGGAAGCGTAAAGATGCTTTCTTACACGATGGCAGGACGCGTGATGCTCACTCTCTCACGAGGAGATATACAAATCACCTTCATCGCAGCAGAAGATGGCGACCCAAGAATGGGTATACAAGAACTTCACGGAAAAGTCATGGAAGTGCGCGCACTTGTGGATGAGGTCATCCGTGCATTCGAAACAGAACTCATGGCATATGACATACTGAAAGACGATTCAGAAATAACGATTCACTAACTATCCAATCCCGCATATAATGCGGGATTTTTATTGCTTTTATATGAGGGGTGCGATAAGGTAACACCAGATCATTCACTATAAGGAGGTGTGGGTATGCCACAAAAAATACTTCAATCCATCGCATTATTTCTCTGCGCAATCATTGTTTATTTAATGATATATATCTCATTCCGTGCAGAACAATTCCCCGCTTGGCTTACTATAGGTGCCGCGCTTGGCGGAAGTGGAATATTCTTTTGGTTTTTTACACGTACTATTTGGAAAAAATGACCTTAAACCCCGTCTTTATGATGGGGTTTATTATATTGACTTTTTATAGTAATTGGTGTATAATTCAGACAGTTCATATTCGTTATTCACCTCTTCAAAAAGGAGTTTGTATGGAAAATACAAAAGAGTTGCTGGAAAATCTTGAGCGCGATCTTCAAAAAACAAAAGAAGGGATTGCTCAAACAAAAATGGAGGTTGATAAAATAGGAGAGCGACTTCAGTATCTCGATAAAAATATCGAGGAATTGGAGGCATATATGAGATATTTCAATCATCCTGAACGCAACGATGATGAAATATTCTTAGCAAATGTGAGTTTTAATGGTTTCTGGGGATCTGCACACACGACAAAAAGAATAGGCAATCCCTTTGGTGACAAAACAGAGCCAACATATCCGATGTTTATCAAAATATCGGAAGCAACAGAAAAACACATTTTAAAATCATTGCCACAATAATTATTACTCCCCTGTCTGGATGACGGGGGTTTTTATTTTTACGAATGGTATAATAGAGCTATGAGTAAAAAAACAGCAGGAGAGGTAGTGGCACTCGTCCTTCTTCAATTCATTATTAATTTCATCTTTATTTCTCTCTATCCCGAAGTAGCCGAAACTGCGCTTCGCGCTGGTATTATGGGTTCTCTTGCTTTTATTGCGCTTTTTATTTCTGGAGCAGTACGAAGCTCTTACACTCATTCACTTGTAGGTTCGCTCTCGCTCCTCGCCTCGTGGTACATTAATGCCTCACTTGTTTTTTATGGTAAGGTTATTTCAACTTCTGCACTTTCGGCGGTTTCTCAAATAGGCATTCTTATTGTCTCTTATTTCATTTTTGATTTTTGCTACAAGAAACTATCTCTTCTCGAACCTAAAAGCGAGTAGGGATTATTAAAATAAGGTGGGTTGACGACCACGGAACATCCGTGGTTTATTATTGGTAGCACTATTCACTTGCATTATTCATATTCTAAAAAGGAGGTAATTATGGAAACAATTGCAAAACAACATTTTCCAATTGCGGTTTCTGTTGATGAACTTTCAAAGTGGGGCTGCCCTCACTGTGGCTTCCGTTCTGGTACCACGCCAATATCAGGTGGTGGAAGCGCGTTATGGTGCTGTGGCGAATGTAACGAAACCTCAGTTGCTCTTGCTACAGGTGTAACACGATCAGTTATTGGCATTGGGGCAGGTCCCACCACTCTCTATCCTGAGCTTTCGGAACATCCGCGCAAGGGTACGCCTTCGCACGGAAAACCAGACAAACAACCAGAAGGCGGCGGAGAGTTTTTCCGGTCACGCGGAATTGGCACTGATATGACGCCGGGATGTTTTATCTGCGGCGGAGAAAAGGGACACTATCATAACATCTCTGCGTTTGTAGAATGCAAAGAATCCGGGGAACGAGTTGTTCTTCTTTTCCCTAAAGGTGCGCGTCTCGACTTTCGAGATTTTGAGCCCGATCGAGTGCAAGTAAAAATTGGGGCATGTAATAAACACCTCAAAAATCTAAAGCACCTTGAAAAGCTCACAGAAGACGCACAAGGAATAATCACCAAGAATATGATAAGAGATGCGAAAAAGTAACAAATGCCCCATACCATCATTGGTTGGGGCTTTTTTATTGAATGATTCTCATTAAATCAGAGTAAAAAGTTATCCACAATAACCGACTTGTTTAGTCAATCATAAGGCTTATACTAAAAGCAGCCCTAGAACATAAGTTTTCAAATAGTATTGCTCACTTGGGACAATCCCTTGTATACAGAGCGCTTTATGTGCTCCTAAAATAAAATTAATACCTCAACTATTTGAGGTATTTTTTTATTTGTAATAATCCTGGAGTGGGTATATAACAAAGATAGTTATTTACAATACTCTTATAAGAGGTTGTTATGCAGAATACGCACCATAAGCGATTTATTCTCGAGATTATATTGGATGAATCATTTTTCGAGAAAAAGGGTAAAAAGGATGTATTCCGCTATCGAGAAAAAAGTGTTTTCCTTCCTATTCGGGCAAAAAATGCCCGAAACGCCAAAAAACTTATACCAAAGAAGGTAGAGGAATTCAAAACGAAAGAATCTATTATCTCACTCTCCTTTGTTGATATTCGCTTTTATGCGCGGATCTTTTTGAGTCGCAATGACTCACGAATTAGCAAAAAGAAGAAAAAGTATGAGCCCTCACATTAAGTGAGGGTTTTTATTTACTTTTCCAAAATATGTGCTATGATTTCCGCATCGAGTACAGAGTCAACAATCAAATACAGGCCACCGAACTTCGCGTGGTAACTGATGCAGGCGAGAACCTTGGAGTTATGACTCGCGATCAGGCGCTTGCCGCTGCGCGCGAACGAGGCCTTGATCTTATCGAAATTGCACCAACTGCAAAGCCACCGGTCGCAAAAATAATAGGATTCGACAAATTTAGATATCAACAAGGAAAGGAGGATAGAAAAAAGAAGGTCGCGCAGAAGGCGAAGGAGTTAAAGCAGGTACGCATCACTCCACGCGCCGGACAAAACGACCTTTTGATTAAAGCAAAAAAGGTTGATGAGTTCCTTGCAGAAGGGCATAAGGTTGAGGTAGGATTGTTCCTACGAGGAAGGGAGAAGGGAAACAAGGATTGGGGACTAAAGAAGTTGCATGAATTCATGAAAATGATTACTGCGCCCCACCAGGTCACTATGCCTCCTAAGCCAGGCGGAAGAGGATTCATCGCACAAGTAACAAAAAAGTAATATATGCAAAAAAGCGTCTCAAAAAGAATACGAGTAACAAAAAATGGAAAAGTCATGCGACGTGCAATGACGCTTGGCCATTCAAGAACAAATAAATCAAGCACACAACTTCAACGAAAGAAGGGAATGCGCGGATTAACCGATTCGGCATTATTCATGAAGAAATTTACATAAATCTATGACACGCGTAAAAAGAGGTACTCTCGCCCACAAAAAAAGAGAGAAATTATTAAAACTCACGAAGGGTTTTAAATGGGGAAGAAAATCAAAAGAACGTGCCGCAAAGGAGGCTCTCCTTCACAGCATGAGCCGCATGTTCAAGGGAAGAAAAGAAAAGAAGCGTGAATTCCGTGCCTTGTGGCAAACTCGCGTGAGCGCAGGCGCACGAGCCGAAGGAATGAGTTATAGTGTACTTATGGGTTCGTTAAAGAAAAAGAAAGTTGAGATTGATAGAAAGATTCTTGCTGATCTTGCTGCAAACGAACCAAAGGTGTTTGCAAAAATAGTAGCCTACGCAAAGCAATAACAAAAATCCCGTTCACTTAAGCGAACGGGATTTTTTATTTTTCTTTCTTATGTGCTCTTTTTTGTTGTGGTTTCTGATGAAAGAGGTGGCTTACGACTTCCTGGAATCTCTTTCCTATGGGTAATCGCGGTATATGCCTTTTTTAAGTTCTGCTTCAGCGTTGGAGAAAGAAGAAGGCGCGATGCATCATTATGGAGAAACCATCCATAGCCCTCGTGTTTCTCTCCCTGATGATTTTCTGGCACTATCTTTATCTTTACCTCTTGCTGCTTTGTTTCCGCAAGATAATACGTTACCACCTTAAAAATCCGTTGTCTGTCCCGAGTATAAGTAAACTGATCCTGTACCTTAAACCAACTTTTAAACTTCAGCTGACTCTCTATAATACCGGTCTCTTCCTGTACCTCACGTAATGCCGCCTTAAAGTTGGTCTCCCCTTCTAGTTTTCCTTTGGGGAAATTCCAATATGGACCCCCATGATAGAGAAGAAGAAATTTCGGTCCTTCTTTCGTTCTTCTAAAAATGATAATGCCCGCAGAAAATTCTCTTTTTACCATATTAACGATTAATATTCATCGGGGTATGATCGCGAATAAGAGATTCTCGACTCACTCCTTTTGGAAACACTAGGTCTGGCACCGAAAAAAGAAGAATAGCGGAAGAAAACGAAAGAAGCGCAACAGAAATGTAAACCGCCTGAAATCCGAAATATTGAGCAATAACCCCTCCAAGAAGCGCGGTAATGCCATACGCAATTCCAATCGTCGTGCTATCAAGAGACCACTCATAGGCATAGTGTTCTTTATCAAGATGGCGAGAAAAAATACCAGACCATGAAGGTGTATAAAATGCGAATGCTATTCCCTGCAGGAAAGAAACAAAGAAAAGACCATTTACTGTTTTCACAAGTAAAAATGACATAGCTACAAATCCAGAGAGAATAAGACTGATGAGAAGCGCGTAAAAATCATCTTTCTCGCCTACAACACGATCAAGAAAAATAGCTACCGGGAGCTGTAATATAGACTTAGTAAACCAATAAATCGCGGTAGCTCCTCCCACAATTAACATCGTTGCTTGCGGAATAGTGTCAAAAATAAAAATAGCAAATAAAGGACCGATGAGTCCCCATCCTCCTAAAAAGAGAAGATCGGACACCACAAGAAATTTCACCACGCGGCTAATTTTAAGTTCTTGAAGGTCTATAGTAAGTTTCATTTTCATACAACAATTGTAATTATTATACCCCCTTCCACACAAACGTTTCACCTTCAAATGATACCGTAAGCGTATCGCCACGTGTTATTTCTCGTCTTAATATCTTCTCTGCGAGCACACTTCGGAGTTTTTCAGAAATAACCTGGCGAAGTGGACGCGCACCAAACACAGGACTATACCCAAGTACTGCTATCTGTTTAAGTGCAGAATCATCAATCACAAGCTCAACTCCATGCGTTTCTCTCAAAAGATTGATAATATCCTTCGTGAGAATTTTTGCCACTGAGTATGTTTCTTCTGGTTTCAAATTTCGAAAAACAATAATGTCAGAAAAACGGTTGATAAGTTCGGGTTTAAAATAATCAGTAAGTTTCTTTTTAAGTTCTATCGCAATATCTTCAATTGCCACCCCATTTTCAACCTCCGTTTTAATCAATTCTGAGTGCGCGTTCGAGGTTGCGATAATGATGGTGTTTTGAAAATTAACCACGCGTCCTAAATTATCGGTAAGTCGTCCATCGTCAAATACCTGAAGGAAAAGATTTAAAATATCACTGTGCGCTTTTTCAAACTCATCCAAAAGTACAAGACTATAAGGCGTTTTAAGAACCGCCTCCGTAAGAGATCCTGCCTTTGATCCATCGGGAGTACCAATTAATGAATAAATATTCTGCTTATCCTGATATTCTGACATGTCGAATCGCAACATTAAATCCTGAGAACCAAATTGAATTTTTGCCAAAATTTTTGCAAGCTCTGTTTTTCCCACACCAGTAGGACCTACGAAAAGGAAAGTAGCAATAGGCCCTCCTTTGCGAGACATGCCACTTCGATATTCCCGAAGCGCTCTGGAAACGGCGCTTACTGCCACTTCTTGGTTTACAAGCTTCTCATGGATAAACCCTTCAAGATTTAAAAGTTTTTCAGCCTCTACTTCTTGAGCTTCTTGAATGGGAATTTTGCTTTGTCGTTCTGCAACTGCAACCACATCATCTTCACTTAATATTTTTCTCTTTCCTTGTTGTGCCGCTTCAAGCGCCTGTTTCAAAAGATCTACCGCACTTCCAGGAAGAAGTTTTTCTCTAAAATATTTGTGCGCGAGCGAGACAGCGCGTTCGATAGCGCGGAATGTTATAAATACTTTAAACTCCTTTTCTAAAAGCAGTGATGTATAAATAAGAAAACGAAGTGCCTCTTCTTCAGAAATCTCTTCAATAGGTACTGTTTGAAACTGCTCAAGAAAGTCGGTTCGCGGTTCAATAAATTGTTTAAATTCACGTGGATATGTTTCTCCTATTACGGGAATGCCTGCGTTTTTAATAACGGGAAGAATGATATCGATTGCATTAATTGCTTTTGCCTGACCTGTACGAAAGAGGTCGTGAATATTGGGGATGAAGAGAACAATATTCCCCGCCGCAAGAACCTCATTTACAATACGATTAAGTCTTCCTGCAAGCTCTTCAGGAACTACATCTGCAATAAGTGTATTGATTTCCAAAGATACAAGTCGTTTATCAAAAAGCACAGGAGGTACATCGTCATTCACCATACGAAACGCGAGATGTGCAATCATGGTTGATTTTCCTGCTCCTGGCTCACCCACAAGGAGTGCATTTGGCTTCCCTGGACGCGCAACTGCCTGTAACAACACATCAAACTCACGTTGGTGCCCTATAAGAAGGCCTACACGCTCATTACGCGCTAAGTCGGTAAGATCGGTACTAAAACTATCCAGCAACGGCGTAGGGCGCGCAGTCCACGCCCGATTCATTACTCTTTTCTTCCCTGCGTGGGACCCGCGCACAAACCCACCAAGAACTGCGGGAAGTCGACGAACACTAAAAAATAATTTGCGCCACTTCCCAAAAATAACGGCTTCTTGGAGGCTCTCGGTAGAAAGATTAAATAATTCAAAAATTTTTGCGACTTGTGGGTCCCCTACGAGCGAAAGTGCCACAAAAAGATTCCGAGGTTCCATAAACCTCTCGCCCGTATTCACTGCACTCTCGTACCCAATAATAACCAGTGATTCGATGGTACTTAATAATTCTTCTTTCGTACTCGTCTCTTGAGGTGCTTCCGCAAGCACTCGCTCAATACGTTTTTCAAAATCAGTAGATGTTATTCCAAGGCGCTTTAAAGATTCTTTAATATCACTCCGCTCAAGAAGTGAGTGGAGAAGCACGAGATGAAAATCATGGCCCACCATGCGCGACTTGCGGTATGCATAGCTCACAAGACGATATGCCGCAGGAGTAAGCGTGAGTGCAATGTTTTTCTTATCTCCACTTAATTCGCTAATTGCGCGCTCCCCTTCATGTGCGTGAAAGAGTCTATCGAGAAGAAAGACGCCAAGAACAAGAGCAATACCGCGTAATGTTTTTGTATTTGAGAAAAGAAGAAAAAGCGCCCCAATAGAAAGAAGCGCATAGAGAGAATAGGCAGTAAGGCGCACAAAAAACTCACCAAAGGCAGTAAGACGTAATCGCGGTTCATTGAAATAAAGAGAAGACATAGAATTAAATAAAAATGCGCACAATAAAATAAGGTAGGAGAAGTGCCCACACGAGATAGATACCAACCGAGACTACAAAGAGAACACCATAGACCACACTCGCAACCACAAGACGCGTTACACGAAAGGTAAATCCTAAAATATAACCGACAATCGTATAGTCCTTATAAAGAGGCTGGAACAGATTTTGGAAGGTTATTTTCCATGCAAATGTTCTGTCGAGTCTATGAAAATACTCAGTTACCTTATCGGTATAAAGAATAAAACTTTTCACATACCAATGCCTCAAAAACTCAACAATACGATAAAAAAACCTTCGTATGAGATACACTACCGTTGAATTCATCTGCCTTATTATACCCCAGTTTTAAAGAGAACAATATGGTTATTTTGATTTGCGTTCTTCGCACTTTTTTAGTGCCTCAGGAAGCCTCTCAATACTTTTTCGAAACGCGGCGAGCATTGTAGTAGAGCGAAGTGCGGCGGCAGGGTGATAGATAGGATACACAAAATAATCATTTACCTTAAACAGTTTCCCTTGATCGTGCGATATTTTTGCATCAGGAAGAAAATAATTCATCGAAAATCTCCCAAGGGTCGCCACGAGCATTGGATGTAAAATCTCAATCTGGCGCGTAAGATACGGCTTGTAGGCTTCTATCTCTTGAGGAGAGGGGTCGCGATTTTCTGGAGGTCGTCGTTTCACAATATTCGTAATGTACACACCTGTGCGAGCAATACCAGCTTCTTCAAGAATCTTTGTGAATAGTTGTCCCGAGCGCCCCACAAAAGGTCTCCGTAGTTCATTTTCTTTTTGTCCTGGTGCCTCACCAATAAAAAGAATTTTTGCATTAATATCTCCTTCGCCAAATACGAGGTTTGCCTCTCGAAGTGGAAGGGTGATATCATTTTCAATTTCGTGTTCCAATTGTCTCAATGCGTCTCGTTTTTCCATGTGTATTAAGGGTACCTCATAACAATTTTTGCGCCAATGTTCATTAAACTTAATTTGAAAATTAGTCATTAAAAATTAAAAACACCTCTAAGGTGTTTTTATGTTGTGCCCTCATGAGGAGTCGCCTCAAACTTCTGCTGAAGTTTGAAACCTCTGGCCACTCTTCGTGGCCGACGGCCTCACGGTTCGACTCATTATCAAAACAACGCAGGAATAAAAAACAACCTAAAAGGGTTATTTTTTATTCCTGGTGCCCTCATGAGGAGTCGAACCTCAATTTCCGGCTTCGGAGGCTAGCGTCCTATCCATTGAACGATGAGGGCTAAGTCCCATCATTATTCCCAAAACAGCCCAAAACATCAATCGTCCTGCCTCAAGGTCCCAAAAGAAATGGTCAAAAAGTCCAAAAAGAAGAAACGCAACAAAAAGAAGTGTGATGCTTATATAATGTGGGGTCCATTTATGAGGAGTGAACACTACGAAGAGAAGCGCTAAGAAAAGTAAAAGCCCTTGAATACCAAGTTCTACAGTAAGAAGAATAAAAAGATTATGAATTGGCTGCCACGTCCAAACCTTATCAAGCCCCTTTCCAAGATATGAGCCGTCTTTTACTGAAAAAAGCACTTGATTCCCAATACCAACACCCAATGGACGTTCCTGAATTAAATGAATACCTATCTCGTTATAAAACACGCGATGGTCTACCGAGGGCTCTCCTTTTGCAAATCCTGCACGAGGTATAATCGCCCATCCAAAAATCAGAGAAAGCACCACTACAAATCCAACCAATATCCCCAAAAGTTCGATGGCAGACCTTCTCCATGCGCGATATATAAATCCATACGCCAGCGTGCTTGAAATAAGAAACGCCGCCACAATCCATCCAGAACGCGAAAAAGTAAGAATAAGACCAATAAGTACGAGAAATATCCCGATTGGTAATAGCGTGCGCAATAAATGTTTTTCCCTTGAGGTGATAAAGAAAAGAAGGATGAGTGCCGAAAGACCCATCACAAAAAAAGCAGCGAGAATATTTGCGTGAGGCATAGTGCCATAGGCACGTAGATAATTCACTCCCCCAATTGCGACACGTGCCACACCGGGAGTAGTTGATCTAATTACTGATTCTCCCAAAATCCTCACTCCTACACTTTGCTGCAATATGAATTGTGCAATCGCGAGAACCGATTGAAGCACTGCAGAAATACCTATTACACTACAAAATCCTTGAAACAATATGATTCCTTCACGAACGCAAGTGCGTATTCCAAGCGCGAAAAGAATAGCAAGACCGAGACGTAAAAATGCATAGAGTGAAAAAGCCGTATCATTTACAAAGAAAAGAGAAAATCCTACACAAAGTAAGATGCCGCATACTATCCAATCAAATACTTCGTGTTTAAAAAATTTCTTTTTGAAATAAAAGAGGGAGAAAAAAAGAAAAAGAAGGAGAAGAATATCCACTACGTAAAAAAAGAAAGAGGAGAACTCTCGTGCATACTCAAAAAATTCAGGGCGCCCTATCATCAATAATTTTTTTGCCCCAAAAGGAATTATAAAAAGCACGCTATACGCAAAAAATCGAATTCGTTGGATCGTAGTGTTCTTCATTATATAAAAAGACGTAGTATTTCAAATAAAAATGCAGCAACAAACACACTATAGAGCGGCAACACCACATTCCTTAAAGAATGCTGAGGAAAAGCTCTTCTCCACATAGTAATGACTACCACCCCTTCAAGAGCAAGAAATATTCCTCCTATAAAACTAATAAGAGAAAGAAAGGTTGTCGAGCTTATTACCACAAGAATGAGGGGAAGAAAAAGAACCGTGCACGCACTTATCCACGACGATGCGCGCATATCCTCTTGTATCGTATCGCGAGCGCTGATGCCAATCATAAAATATGAGGTCCATAACGCCACAATACCAAGTGCACCAAGAAGAGAGTAAAGAAAGAGAGGGAGAGTGGTAAGCGAAGTAAGCGCTTCAGGAGAAACAAAAGGATTGAGTCGAAGCACTCCTACCACAAAGAAAAAATAGACAATCGCAGGAATAAAAGTTCCTAGTAGTATTGCCCCCCCAAGTGAAAATGATTTTCGTGCCCTCCGCCACTCCTCCACAATTGACGCAAGTGCGGGACGGCCACTTAGCGAGAAGAGAAGGGGTCCAAAAGGAAGAAGGAAAAGAAACCAATTCAATGGTTGTGCTGCGGGAATGAGTGCCGCATTTTGCCCTCCACGCATCACGATAATTCCAACAATCAGAAGAATGCTTCCTATACCAAATAAATCTGCCCATCCAAGCAAGCGAGAAGGAATGAATATTACTATTGAACCGAGAATCCAAAAAAGAATGAGTGCTTGCCATCCTGAAATTCCTATTGCGATTGATATAAATTGAGGAGCGAGCACAAGATATGCGGTGAGCACAAAAAAAAGCTCCAATAACACTGCTCCTCCTACTATTTTTCCAAGACGTGTGCCGAGGTACTTTTCTGCAAAATAAGTAAATTGATGTTTTTCCTCAGTGGTTTGCAATACGCGTACATACATATAATGTATCGCACCATACACGGCCGCAAAAAGAAAAAGATAAAATGCTCCGAAAAGCAGTCCTACATTCTTAAATATAAATGGAAGAGAAAAAATGCCCGCGCCGATTATCGTACTCGCGAGCACACTCACTGCAGATAACAGAGAAAAATTCATCATTCGTTATACCTCATACGCTACGTCTCCCTCACGAACCTTGTCTCCTACTTTAATTCCTACCTCTTGCCCTTTTTTTGCAACAACAATGGCTTTATGGTTATATTGCATTGATTTTATCTTTTCTTCGAAATCGGTGGTAGCTCCTTTAAATCGAATGTTCTCTCCTACTTTTATTGGTCTCTTAAATTTTACAATTGCGACATCAATATGATTGAAAAAATGGGTAACCACGCCGATGGCCTTCATCTTCTTCTCTTTTACCACTACTTTTTTTACTCCTTTTTTTGGTGTTGCTTTTTTCTTTAAGGCTATTTTTTTAGCGATTTTCTTTTTTGCAACCACTTTCTTTATTGGTTTCGCCTTTATTCTCTTTTTTGTTTTTGCCTTCATATGATTAAAGTGAGTGATTTTTTGTTCCATTCTTTTCTTCGTCTGCTTCAATTACTTCAAGCACTTTATCAACGAGATCCTCAGGGTCATTTGAAAAAACAACTTTCCCAAATCCCCGATGTGATTTTTCAAGCAATTCTCGCACCATATCCGCAGTCCCGCCAGTTCCCTCAAGCACACCCATAGGCTTATGATCTTCAAACGCAATAGTAAATTCATTCAACGTTCCCACGCGACCACAAATAGTGATGACCGCATCAGAGGAGCGAGTAAGAAGAAGGTTGCGCCCCGCATAATCAAATCCTGTATAAATAATTAAATCGTGATAATCAGTGGGAAGTTGATAACTTTTGATATGCGCGAGACGTGATGCGGCAGGAGAAAGACCAATCACAATACCCCCCGCGAGTTTTGCTCCCTTTGCTGACCAATAAGGAATTCCTGTTGTGGCTCCTGTTACCAACACGAGTCCGCGTTTTGCAATGGCCGCGCCAATCGCTTCTGCTTTTTCAAATGAATCTTTCGCACAATGCCCTGTCTCTGCAGCTCCTGAGACACATATTTTGTACCGTAAGGTGTGAATATGAGCTCCTTGGTCAACAACGATTGGTTCTTTTTTTCTTGGCATAGTAGTTTATGTTTATTATAACACCACCGAACTCCCCACTGTAGGAATTTCAGTCTTCACGGCGAGCGTGTCACGAATTTTTTCAGCAAGCACATTTGCACTCTCTACTTCTCCTTGTACCACAAATACTTTCTTTACATACTCCTTCATCGGCTCAACCCAACGGAGAAGTTGTGGTTGATCTGCATGTGCAGAATACCCTCCGATTGCTTTTACCTTACAATGAACCGCCACGTCCTCACCCAATACTCGTACTATTTTCGCGCCATCAAGAATCTGTCGTCCGAGTGACCCCACCGCCTGATACCCCACAAAGAGAATAGTACTTTTTGGGTCAGACAAATACCGTTGTTCATGATGCATAATACGCCCCCCTTGTGACATACCAGAACCTGCAATAATCACTTTTGGTGAGGGCACCTCATTAATTTCTTTTGACTGTTCAACACTCAGTGTCATACGAAGACCTGGAAAATTAAAGATGGAGTCCCCTTTCTTAGTAAGGGCGATTGCCTCTTTACTAAAATACATTGGGTTTCTTGAATATTTCTCATATACCGCGGTTAATTTAATAGCGAGTGGGCTATCTATAAAAATAGGAACCTTGGGAATGCGCCCGTGTTCCACAAGTTCATTTAATTCAAATAGCATTTCTTGCGTTCGTTCGAGAGCAAATGCGGGAATCATTACCACACCACGACTCTTTACCGTCTCCTCAATGAGGTCCTCGAGTATTTCTTTTCTTGAATCAAGGTTTTCGTGAATGCGATCGCCATACGTTGACTCAATAAGTGCATAATCAACATCGGAAATATATTCGGTCGGACGGATAAAAGGAGATGGCACATTTCCAAGATCGCCCGAAAATACGATTCTTTTCCCTTCTGCGCTCACCACCACCGAAGCGGATCCAAGTACGTGACCTGCGTCATATAGCTCAATCACAAAGGGTCCTATTTCTATCTTGTGATGATAAGGGATGCCTTCCCATAACTTCATTACCTCAGCAATATCATTTAATTCATAAATCGGTTCTTTTTTTCTTTTTGCTGCTTCCTCTCGCATAATATGTTCTGTATCAATAAGGAGCGCTTCTGCGAAGTCTCTCGATGGTTCGGACGAAATAACGCGCCCTCGAAAGCCGCTTTTATGTAATTGGGGAAGACGACCGATATGATCAATGTGGGCATGGGTTACAAATACTGCGGTTACTGATTTGGGGTCATACGCAAACGGTTTAAAATTAGAAAGCTCACAAAATGAGGTTCCTTGAAAAAGACCGCAATCGATAAGAATTTTCGTAGTTCCTGATTCTAAAAGATAATTAGAACCAGTGACCGTCCCCGCGCCACCATAAAATGTAAGCTTCATATAAAAGTATTATACTTCTCTTTCTTTGAAGAGAAAACAGATGTTATTCTTTATTTTTCATCTCTCGAAGTGCGGCTTCTGCCATCTCCCGCTCATTCCAAGGAATTTTTTCTCCACGCGCACCATGAATCCATGACTCACTTCCTTTTCCTGTCATTACTACTACATCACCCTTTTCTGCGAGCATTATAGCTTTTATGATTGCCTCTTTTCTATCAACTATTTCAAAAAGATTTGCGGGAGAAAACGAGGTACTGAGAATACCATTTTTTATTTCTTTCATTATTTCTCGAGGAGATTCGTCATAGGGATCTTCGTTCGTAAGCACAATAGAAGAACAAATTTCCCCTGCTACTCTTCCCATTTCTGGCCGCTTCCACTTATCGCGCCCTCCACCTGCAGACCCAAGCACTGCAATAAGAGATCCTTCGTGCGGGTGAACAAGGAAATCACGCCTCAGTGTTGTATACACCTTACGAAGCGAATCAGGAGTATGTGCATAATCAACAACCACAGTAAATGGTTTTCGCTGAACAACTTCGAGGCGACCTGAAACTCCCTCAAATCCTACAAGTGCTTTTTCTATTGCCTCCCAATGAACCTTTCGTGCAGTCGCAAGCGAAGCTGCTGCGGCAGCATTCTCAAGATTAAATTCTGCAAGCAACCACTCCCCTAATTCAGCGCGTACCTTCTCTGAACGAAGATCATACCGTGCGGCAAGTTCTTTTCTTAAAAATTCCTCTCCACTAAAACGTATGATGGCATTTCCATAATTATGCCGCACACTATCTTCAAAATATTTCGCTGATGCATCCGCCTCATTTACCAAAAACAACCTCTCCTTTTTTGGTGAACGCGCCACATACTCAAAAAAAGAAACTTTTGCCGCACGATATGCTTCAAACGATCCATGCGATTCTATGTGCTCTGGCGCAAGATTTAAAAATACCGCCGCATTCCAATCAATAAACTCATGCCGATGTTGCAAAACACCTTGTGAAGTAACTTCTATGAATGCATACGTGCATCCTGCGCGCACCGCATCATGTAAAAATTTCTGTATCGCAAACCGCCCCGGCATCGTATTTCCCGTCATATTCTTTTCTCTTTTTGAACCAATTTTTCTTGTAATTGAAGAAAGTACTGCGGTCTTTTCTCCTGCCGCCTCAAAAATTGCCCCCATAAGCTCTACAGTGGTCGATTTTCCTTTAGTACCGGTAACTCCTACCACATAAATGCGTCTGCTCGGAAAACCGTAGATGATATTCCCTACAAATGCGAAAAACCAATGATAGAAGGAGTTGATGTTCATATTGTTATGAGGTGCGTCCTAATTCGCGAAGTACCTCGCGTAAGCGCTCCTCAAGAGTCTCTTTCTTTTCTTTTCCTTGAAGCGCTGCGCGCGCAGCGTGACGCGCATACCCAAGTCCCACAAGAATCTCTTCAATCTCACGATTCATATCCATTTCTTTTGTGGTGGCGTGAGCTCCCGAGAGTTTTATTTTGCTTTGTAACTCGAGCACAATGCGTTCTGCGGTCTTTTTTCCAATGCCTGAAGCGTGAGTAAGCACATCAATTCTTTTTTCAAGAATCGCTGCCATAATATTCGGCACCTTATCAATTTCCAAGACCCCAAGAGCGGTCTTAGGACCAACGCCGCCTACGGTATTTAACATCTCGAAAAAAGTAAGCTCTTCTTCATTCAAAAATGCGAAAAGTTCCATCTGCTCATCGCGGATATAAAGGCGACAAAATATCTTTACTTCCGTACCCACTGGCGGTAATTGGGAAAGTGCGCGCGTATGAGTAAGTGCCTTCATACCGATGCCACCACATTCAATCACGAATGCATTTTCCCACTTCTCAGTAATTATCCCTTTGAGGGTGTACACCATATAGAATCATTATAGTGGGTCTTTGTTTCTTTTTGGAATAGGGTGGATTTATATTGACTTTCGCTCCCTAATCCGCTTTAATACACGCATGCCGAAAACAGCATCAGCAAAAAAAGCACTCCGCCAAAATGTGAAAAGGAGAGCCAAAAATATCGAACGCGAAAAGAAACTTAAAGAAACGGTGAAGAAATTCAAAAAAATTATCCTTGCCGGAAAAAAGGAGGAAGCACAAGCTTTTCTTAAAGACGCCTATAAAACGATTGATAAGATGGCAAAAGTGAAACTTATTAAAAAAGGAAAGGCGGATAGAATGAAATCCCGTCTCGCAAAGAAGTTAAAATAAAAATCTCCCGCCACACGGCGGGATTTTTTATGAGAGCACAAATTCGAGAAGAACCTCTTCGTATTCTGCGTTTCCACTTTTTACGCGAAGGTCGTACTCTGCAAAACGCACCGCGTCACTTCCTCGTACCTGATAGGCAAGTGAATTGAAAAGATAGCCGGGCGCTTCTTTTTGTAATAACATCATCTCAAGTATTTTTATTTTTCTTCCTTTTCCTTTTTCATTCATAAGTTCGCGCGCCATCTGGAAAACCTCCTCTCGAGAATTCCACGAAAGAGACGAGCGGAGACTCATAAGAGAAAGCGGCATAGCAAGTTTTGCACATGAAAGTTTTTCTACTTCTTGTATTCCGCGCCACGTTGAATCGGGGTGTGCTTCTAAATAGTGTAAAAACAATTTCAGTGCTTCAGGAGTAAATTGGACACCGCGCGTCTCTGCTTCTTTTTTTATAAATGCTTCGAGACGAACTCCGAGGAGTTCTCCGTACTCATAGGATTTTACCGGGTCGCGCAAAAGAAAATCAAAAAGTTTCTTTGGTTTTTTACCATCGGTAAGAATTAAAATTGGTTGAGACAATGCAGCATATTCTTTAAGAATTTTTGCCCATATTTTTTCACCTTTTTCATCAACTGAAGCGTTATTACGAATTACTAATGTTTTTGATTTTTCCGTGGATGCAAAAAGAGACGGCTGATGCAAAAAATCTACTGCTTCGCGCCACGCATCTGGCGTCTCCTCAAAATCAAATTGCCGAACATCTACCCTTCCTTTCTCTTTATTGATGCGAAGAAGTTCTTGTAACTTGGCGTTTTTCCGATACATATCATTCCCATAAAGATACACGATCATATATCGCTATTATATCCGCGTCTTACTAATACGCATAGTGCTTTTTTATTGAGACGTGGCCTAAAAAGCGCTACACTTATAGAAATGATTGATTCGAAATCTCTTGATGAACAACTCTCCAAAGAGCATCATCGCGCTGAGGAAGCTGATGCGGAACGGCGTGCCAAGCGCTTTGGTTTTCCTTATCTCAATCTTGTTTCAGTAAAGGTGCCCACAGAGATAAAAGCGATGCAACTTGTAAAAGAGGAGGTAGCACGTAAAGCAAAAATAGTGCCTCTGCAACTTATCCGCACTAAACTCCTCATTGCTGCATTCGACCCTACTCTTTCTGAAGCCTCAGTAGTTTTTGAAGAATTAAAAAAGAAATTTGAACTCAATATAGTAGTTGTCTCGCTTACAAGTCTCGCACACGGATGGGGATATTATCGCTACGTGCACGATGAAGCAAAAGAAATCAGCGGTAAAGTTGATATTGATGAAGAACGCCTTCGTGATCTCCTCGATCGCATGAAGACGCTTAAAGATATTGAACATGAGATCGAACAATTCAAAAGTCCTCGCACTTCTCAGTTACTCGAAATTATTTTAAGCGGTTCGATGGGATTGCGCGCATCAGACATTCATATGGAACCCACTGAGGAGACGGGTATCCTTCGCTATCGTATTGATGGACTTCTCCATACCGCATACGAACATCTTCCTCCACAAACATATCGTTCGATTGTGATGCGCATCAAACTCCTTTCTAATTTAAAATTAAATGTGGTTACCGAACCACAAGATGGGCGTTTTACCATTCGCCTTCATGATCGTGATATTGAAATTCGTACTTCTATTATCCCTTCAGAATATGGAGAGACCATTGTAATGCGTCTCCTTGATCCGCTTGACCTTAAAGTGAATCTTGAAGAACTTGGGTGGCGTAAAGATGACCTTGCGATAGTGCACCGTGAGATTGAAAAACCAAATGGCCTTATTTTAAACACAGGTCCTACCGGCTCCGGAAAAACGACCACGCTTTATGCCTTTCTAAAAAACATCGTTTCTTCTGAAATAAAAGTAATTACCGTAGAAGACCCTGTGGAATATCATATTGAAGGCATCTCGCAGACACAGGTAAATACAAACGCGAATTATACATTCGCAAGCGGTCTTCGCTCCATCTTACGCCAAGACCCTGATGTTATCCTTATTGGTGAAATACGCGATAAAGAAACTGCAGAAATTGCCTTGAATGCAGCGCTTACGGGTCACCTTGTTTTTTCCACCCTTCATACCAATGATGCGGTAGGGGCCATCCCTCGCCTCCTCGATCTCGGCGCAAAACAAAATATTATGGGTCCTGCACTCAGTCTTGTGATTGCACAGCGCCTCGTGCGCGTCCTCTGCCCTCACTGCAAAGTAGAAAAACCTCTTTCTCCCGCGATTATTGAAAAAGCAAAATTGTTTGTGAACAATCTTCCTACACGCGTCGATAAAACACTTTATACTCACTTTACTTCGTTCGAACCAAAAGGATGTGAGAAATGTGGAAACTTTGGTTATCGCGGCCGCACTTCTCTTTTCGAGTTATTTATTATTGACCCCGTTGTGGAGGAAGCGATTTATAAGAATCCTACCGGAATTGAACTTATCAACTTGGCAAAAAATCAGGGAATGGTTACAATGCAAGAAGATGGAACACTAAAAGTGTTTCTTGGTATCACGAGTATTGATGAAGTAGAGAGAACGACCGGACGAGTGGAGTGGCTCCACGAAGGGAAGTAAATACCAAGTCTTTGTTTCATCTTCTCTCGGACGAAATAGAAATAGGGAGTTTCTCTTTCGCTCCTCGCTTGCTGAAATAAAAAAATCCCGAACTTGAATCTGTGGGCAGTGCGCCGTTAGGCATTTTAAAACCTTTTTTAAATTTAGCTTAAAAAAGGGACGAATATTTCCGAGGAGTAATCCAGCCGGA
>Ga0172379_10005115_pt1 | contig 18626 bp, 17 predicted proteins | sample GrowelOW334metaG_FD_119756 | JGI IMG/M metagenome (GOLD analysis project Ga0172379, IMG submission 119756) | Groundwater microbial communities from an aquifer near a municipal landfill in Southern Ontario, Canada - Groundwater well OW334 metaG | ecosystem: Environmental > Aquatic > Deep...
AAAAAATTCTTTCATGTAGTGTTTATATTGATTTATATTTCTTTATCTTCAAAATTACTGTTTTCTGAAAAGTTATCAAAAGTTTTTTTCTGATTATCCTTTGCTTTATATTCCCTATATAGGGTGTAGCTGAAATAAATAAGCGCTAATCCGGAAACAGAAAATATGACATCTTTCCAGGAATACGGAAAACCTAAATACGGCAATATTGTCATAAAAACACCCAAGGTCAAAAGTATCCGTGTTTTATACATAAAGGTATTATATTTCATAAATATCCGGAATGCAAATGATTATTATTTGAAATATTCCGGAGTATTGATGGACATCCAGTCCAAAAGTTGGCGCATAATAGAAGATGCCCCGGTGCTGTTGGCTGAAGGCCCAGCCTCCATCATTATGGCAAAAGCATATTTAGGATTTTCATAGGGGAAAAACCCGATGACCCAGGAATTAACTTTGTTTTTAGCGACACCGAGCTGAGCGGTACCAGTCTTCGCGGCTACTTCCACGTAAGGTACATTGAGCGCTAGAGCCGTGCCATAAGTTACCGCTTCTCTCATCCCTTTATGCACTACATCAAAATATTCCTTTTTTAAATCTATTATAGAAATTTGGTTTTCTTTTTCGACGTCATTTAATACCAAATGCGGAGTTAAAAGTTTCCCATTATTTGCGATAGCTCCTATCGCGCGGACCATTTCCATGGGAGTCACCTGGAAACCGTATTGTCCGATAGCAGTATGGTAAGTGTCTCCAATACGCCAAGGATCACCTTTGAAATTTGCTATTTTCCATTCCGGACTTGGAATCACTCCCCTCTTTTCATCCGGTAAATCAATTCCGGTTTTATCTTCAAAACCAAAAAATTGCGAATATTTTTTGATATTTGCAATTCCAAGTCCTTTTTGATTTTCAAATCCTCCTCCAATTTCATAAAAATAAACGTCGGAAGAAACGGCGATTGCTTCCATCATATTTGTCCAGCCGTTTACTCTCCAATCCTTAAAAATAGTTTCTTGATCAGGGAAATAAGGATTTGGAATTGAGATAGAGCCGGTTGAAAGAATTTCTTTATATGGGTCAATTACGCCTTCTGTTAAAGCACCTAAAGCAAAAAAAGGTTTAACGATTGATCCCGGAGTATAAAGTCCTGAAATATCTCTATCTAAAAAAACTTTTCTTTTATCAGTCAAATAATTATTTATTTTTGATGTGTCTTTTCCGAATGAGAGAATTTCAGAATTATATTCCGGAAAGCTTGTGGAAGTTATAATTTCTCCTTTCTCTGTGTCCATTATTATTCCCGCTCCACCGGTAAAGGAAATGGTTTCTGAAAGATTTTTAATAAGAGTAAACAATTCTTTTTGTATTCGTGAATCAATGGTTGTTATTAGATCAACACCCTGCTTGGGGGTATTTATTATGTTTTCTGAATAGATTTTTCCCAATGCATCCATTTCTATTATTTTTGCTCCATTTTCTCCTTTTAGCTTGTCGTTGTATTGTTTTTCAAGTCCGTCTTTGCCTATAAATTCTCCTTGCCAATAATTACCTGTTTTATCTTGAGTTGGATAACTAACATAACCTAGTAAGTGCGAAAAACCGGGCGAAAAATATGCGCGTGTTGGGATAGAAGTGCCTTCTTCCTTTTTGTTCCAAGTTAATTCTACTTTATTGCGATCATAAATTATTCCTCTATCGGTAAAAATAATGACTTTTTCTAAAACATTATTTTGACTTCGTGTGAAGTATTCTTCCCCTTTTTGTATTTGAAGATAAACAAGACGAATCCCGAAAATCGAGGCAAAAATTATAAAAAAAACGCCTATAAAAAATATAGTTTTTTTGGGAATCGGTTTTTCTATTCTGCCTTCAAATTGTTGGCGGTCAAAATTTTGTAGATTGGTTGAATCAAGAAAAATTTCGTCCGGTTCTACGAAAAAGTTTTTATTCTTTATTTGATTTTTTTTAATTATTCTTTTTATCATTTATGCGGGATAAAATTTAGCGTAATCGCGTTTCCTTTTTAAAAATTTCTGCCGCTATTAAAACGATAAGGGCAACAACAAAAGAAACAAAAATTATACCGGCGAATTTTACTTCCCTGGCTCCGTAAAGTAGGTCGGATAAAAGAAATAGAATAACCGCTTCCCAAAAAACGGAAAAATAAACTATACCAGCCAATGCCAGTATAATGGATACCCAAAAAGGCATAAAGAGTATAGAAAATAAAAGCAAAATAGAGGCCAAAATTCGGAGCGTCATAATCCTATCTTACTTTGAAGCGAGTTTTGAAGCAAGGCCGATATAATTTTCCGGCGTAATTTTTAATAATTCCTTTTTTATTTTTTCTGGAATTTCCAAACTGCCGATAAATTTTTTAAAATCTTCCTTTAATACTATTTTACCGCGCGTAAGATCTTTTAATTTTTCATATGGAAATTTTTGCCCTTCTCTTCTTAAAATTGTTTGTAGGGCTTCGGCAATGATTTCCGGATGGCTATTCAATGCTTCCAGAACTTTATTTTTATTAACACTAATTTTGTTCAGACCTTTCAATAAATATTCATAAGCAACGAAAGAGTGGGAGAAAGCCGTACCGAAATTTCTTTGTACCGTGGAATCCGAAAGATCCCGCTGTAATCTGGATATTGGTAATTTTCTGCCAAAAAATTCAAACATGGCATTTGCCATTCCCAAATTCCCCTCGCTATTTTCAAATTTAATCGGGTTGATTTTGTGTGGCATGGTAGAAGACCCGACAGTTCCCTCTGTTGGCTTTTGCACAATCCAATCATCACTAATATAACGCCACATATCTTGATTAAAATCGATTAGCATATTATTTAAGCGCTTCAGCCGATCAAACAGTTCGACATATGAATCATGCGGTTCTATCTGAGTGGTAAATAAATTAGGTTCTAGGCGCAAGATTTTAGGTTCTAGACCGTTCAATTTAGCAATAAAAGTTTTGGTAAATTTAATCCAGTCAATATTGGGAAATGCCACAACGTGGGCATTATAATTCCCCGTAGCGCCATTTAGTTTAACTAAAATTTTTTGCCCGAACAAATGATTCAGACCTCTATCAAGTCTATGCGCAAACACCTCCATCTCTTTGCCAAAAGTAGTCGGAGTTGCCGGTTGCCCATGGGTGCGGGCAAGCATCGGTAGGGATTTATGGGCTTGGGCTAGTTTAGTAATTTCTTTTATTATTTCTTCAAGTTTTTTTACTAACACCTCTGTTCCATCCCGAAGCATCAGTCCATAAGAGAGGTTATTTATATCTTCGCTGGTTAATCCAAAATGAATCCACTCCAAAACATCTTTAAGGGTAGTGCCAGAAAGCTTGTCTTTCATAAAATATTCTATTGCTTTAACATCATGATCGGTAGCTTTTATATTTTTATAGCCCTTAGTTTCAATAGCAGAAATTATTTGCGCGTCTTTTTCCGACAGATTATATAATGATCTGATTATTTTTTTTTCTTTGTCAGATAATTTTCTTGATTTTATTTTTAATTCTGATAATGCGATTAAATATTCTCCTTCTATTATCAACCTATAACGCATTAATCCCCTCTCGCTAAAGATTGGGGATAGAAATGATGTTGATTTATTGTAACGCCCGTCTATCGGAGAAATAGAATTTAATGACATATATTATATTTTATAATTTTTAAGATTATTTTCTATTCTTTTTACTATATCAACATTATCCGCTTCAACTTTAAAAACAGTTCCTGTAATTTGTTCAAAAATCTGTATATACCGACGGGATAATTCTTCGATCATTTCTTTAGGCGCCTGCGGCATTATTTTATCTTTATAAGGGTCACAATTTTCTTTGAACCACAAGCGTAGAAACTCTTTATCAAAATTCTGCGGTTCTAAACCCTGATTTATCCTGTTCTCATAGGAGTCAGCTTGCCAATATCTGGAAGAATCGGGAGTATGGATTTCATCAATCAAAATTATTTCGTCATTTTCGTCCAACCCGAATTCATATTTGCAGTCCACCAGAATCAACCCCTTTTGCAAAGCAATTTCTTGTCCTCGCTTGAATAATTTTAAAGAAATATTGGCAACTTTTTCCCATTGATCCTTTGTCATAAAGTCACCATCAATTATGTCCTTACCTGAAAGCGGTCGGTCGTGTTCTTCATGTTTCGTAGTAGGCGTTAATACAACTTTATCTAATTTTTGATTTTTGTGCATACCGTCAGGGAGAGTAAAATCTCCGAAATCCCTTAAGCCTTTTTGATACAATGTCCACAGAGAAGTTCCAGTAACTCCGGTAATATAAGCTCGAGGTATTACCTCTACTGGTAAAACTTTACATTTCTTGCCTACCACCACATTAGAATCTGGAAAATCCAGAACATGATTTTTTACAATATCTTTCGTATTTTCAAACCAAAATTTGCTAATTTGCGTCAATACTTGCCCCTTGCAAGGTATCAGCGCCAAATTGCGGTCAAAAGCTGAATAGCGGTCGGTGGAAACCATGATTACCTTATCGTTTTGAATATAAACATCTCTCACTTTGCCAGTATATTTTTCTCCTAAATTTTTAAAATCTGTTTTTTCTAAAATATTCATATTTTTATTTCAAAATTACCTTGCCATTACCTTTAATAATTTTACCGATCCAAAAGATGTTATGATCTTTTAATATATTTTCAATTTTTTCTTTTTGCCAAGGCGGTACAACAATAATAAGTCCGATACCCATATTGAATACGCGGTACATTTCTTTTTCGGATACTTTGCCTATTTTTTGCATATAAGGAAAAATCGGTAACATCGGCCATGAACCCTTATCTATTTCAGCGTTAAGATTTTTAGGGAGTACCCGCGGGATATTTTCAATAAATCCGCCGCCTGTGATATGAGCTATTCCCCTTATGTCAATATCATTATCTAAGAGCGAAAAAATTGGTTTACAATAATTTAAATGAACTTTCAGTAAAGTTTCACCCACTGGAATGCCATTCAGTTTTGTTTTAACCGAGTGTTTTGTTTTTTTAAAAAGCAAAGCGCGTGCTAAAGAAAAACCGTTAGTATGAAGTCCGCTTGATGGAAAACCAAGAATAACATCTCCCTTTTTTATTTTTTCTCCGGTAATTATTTTATTTTTTTCCACGATTCCGGTAATAGATCCAGCAATATCATGTTCACCTTTTATATACACACCCGGCATTTCAGCTGTTTCTCCACCAATTAAGGCTACATCATTTTCTCTGCAGGCTTTTGCCATACCCCTGACTATTTCTTCCATAGTTTTAGGGTCAAGCTTCTCATTAGCCACATAATCTAAGAATGTCAGAGGTCGGGCACCCATAGCGAGAATATCGTTACAGCAATGATTTACAATGTCTTCTCCGACTGTGTCATATTTTTTCATCATTTTGGCGACAGAAAGTTTAGTACCGACTCCGTCAATACTTTGGACCAAAACGGGGTTTTTATAGTTTTTGACAATATCTGTAAACTCGTATAATCCGCCAAAACTTCCTATATTTTTAAGTACAGCTTTTGAGTGAGTAGAAGCGACATGATTTTTAATCTTTTTTACAACTTCATTTCCTTTTTTAATATTTACTCCCGATTTTGTATAAAGGTCACTCATATTTTATTTCTCCAAATATTTTTTATAGCCAATTTTTTCTAATTTTTCACTTTTTGATTCTACGTCGTTGCTCATCTTCTGCTTATAGACAATTAATTTTTCTTCCAGATTTTTATCCGAAGTGGCAAGAATTTGAACAGCCAAAAGGCCGGCATTTTTAGCGGCGTTAATGCCAACAGTTGCTACCGGTACTCCCGGGGGCATGTTGACAGTTGAAAGAAGAGAGTCAAGCCCGTCCAAATTTTTTGCTTTCACCGGCACACCGATAACAGGAATAGCTGTCAACGAAGCTGTAACTCCAGCCAAATGAGCTGCGCCTCCCGCCCCAGCGATAATTACCTTAAGTCCGCGAGATTTTGCTGTTGTGGCATATTTATGCACTAGTTCCGGCGCACGATGAGCCGAAGCCACCCCAATTTCATAAGATGTATCAAATTCTTCTAGAACTTTTGCCGCTTCAGCCATTACTTCTAAGTCTGAATCCGAACCCATAATTATGCCTACTTTGGGATTATTTTTCATAAGGTCATTTTAACATTAAATTAATAAAAAACAATTTTACTTATTTTTGTAATTAAGGGCTTTTCTGCCGATATCTTTTCTGTATTGCATGCCTTCAAATGAAATTTTTTCTATCGCTTTATAGGCCTTAGCGAGTGCTTCTTCCAAAGTTTTACCAATGGCTGAAATTCCCAACACTCGTCCGCCGTTTGTGACTAAATTATTGTTTTCTATTTTTGTACCGGCATGAAATACAACAATGTCATTTTGCATTTCTGCTTCTTGTATTCCGGAAATAATTTTCCCTTTTTCATAATTTTCCGGATATCCACCCGAAGCGAGCACTATCGTGCAGGCCGATAATTTTTTCCACTTTATTTTTTGTTCATTTAATTTTCCGTCAATACATGCATTAAAAATATCCAATATGTCTGTGTTTAATAGACGCATATAAGTTTGTGTTTCAGGATCGCCAAAACGCGCATTATATTCCAAAATTTTAGGACCTTCTTCGGTAAGTATAAGTCCCGGATAAATTAATCCCGAAAAAAAATTATTATCCGTGTCCATTCCTTTGATGGTTGGAGCAACAATATTTTTTTCAATATTTTCCAAAAGTTTGTTTGTGATAAAAGGCACTGGGGCGATAGTTCCCATACCGCCAGTATTTAATCCGGTATCATTTTCTCCTATTTTTTTATGGTCTTGGGACGCCGGGAAAATCGAATAATTATTTCCATCTGTAAATGCGTGAATAGAAATTTCAGGACCAATTAAAAATTCTTCAATTACCACTTCTTGTCCCGCATCGCCAAAAACTTTTCTTATCATTATGTTTGTAAGCGCTTCATTTGTTTCTTGCGTGTTGTGGCAAATGATTACGCCTTTTCCAAGGGCCAAACCGCTTGCTTTGATAACAATTGGAAAAGATTGTTTCGCGATATATTTTTCAGCTTTTTCAAAATTATTAAATATTTCGAAATTGGCTGTTGGTAAATTGTGTCGGCGCATAAAATCTTTGGAAAAGGCCTTGGATGATTCAATTTGCGCGGCATTTTTTGTCGGGCCCCATATTCGCAATCCCGCTTTTTTAAATTCATCCACTACTCCCAGCGCCAGCGGATCATCGGGAAGGGCTAAAGTCAGATCGATTTTTTCTTTTTTAGCAAAAGCCAGAAGTTCCGCAATGTCGGTTGCTTTTATGTCCACGTTTGTTCCGATTTTTGCTGTTCCCCCATTTCCCGGAGTAAAAAAAATCTGTCCAACCTGCGGTGATTGCGCCACTTTCCACCCGATCGCATGTTCCCTGCCGCCGCCGCCGATTATTAAAATTTTTTGTTTATTACCAGTTAATTTTTCTAAAACTTCCACATATAATTGATTTTCTTTTTTCTTTAGCCGTGAATATAAAGATTCAACGTTATCATGAGCTTCAATTTTTTCAAAAGTTCTTCCTAAGACCGGTCCAAAATCAAAGTTTGTAGTTAAAAAATGAATGGAAGAACCGGCAAAAGTGGCTTTTTGGTCTAGAAAATTCTGGATAGCTTTAGTGGTTAGCATACCCTTATTCCAAAGCGCGTCTGTACCGTCGGGGTTTTTTATACTTTCGTTATCAGTATCTGGAATAAGTCCGGGATGTAAATTTAAAATTTTATTTGGATATGCCAGGATTACTTCATCTAAAATAATCTGTTTCCAACCAGCCAGGCATATATAATCGGGATTTAATTTCTGCAAAAGCGGCAACAAAGTTTCTTTTGTTGGAGAGATTTCAATTTTTAAATTATGTTTTCTCGCGCGTTCTAAGCCTAGGGCGTCAGTTTTATCAGAAATTACTGCGCAAATTTCGGCTTTAATTTTACCAATCTCAACACCATCAATTATAGCTTGAAGGTTGGTGCCGGTTCCGGCATCAGAAATAAGAACGGCTAGCTTTATTTTATGATTTAGGGACATCATAATTTACTTCTTTTTGGCGTTCTTTTAAATCAATTGGATAAATACCTGTAAAAAATGAAGTAGAAAGATGATTTTTAGGCAGACCAATGGATTTTATGAGATTCTCAAGAGATAAATAATGAAGAGAAGTAGCGCCTAAAAATTTTCTAATTTCCTCAATTGTTTTATTTGAAGCAATAAGTTCTTTTTGTTTAGGAGTATCAATTCCGTAAAAATCAGGAAAACGAATCGGGGGCGATGATACTAAAAAATGTACTTCCTTAGCGCCGGCCTTAAATAATGTTTTCACTAATCTCTTGCTGGTCGTTCCCCTGACAATAGAGTCGTCGATTACCGCGATTTTTTTACCTTTAAGAATTTTTTTCAAAGGTATGAGTTTAAGAGCAACACTGTGCTCACGTGATTTTTGGTTTGGTTCAATAAAAGTTCGATGCACATAACGATTTTTTACCAATGCCATTTCAATCGGAATACCCGAGACTTCTCCGTATCCCAAAGCTACCGGTATTGCCGTGTCTGGTACGGGTACAATTGCGTCAACTTTCAGCTTAAATTCGCGGGCCAGAGCCTTGCCGAAATTCTTTCTGACTTCGTAAATTAATTTACCGGCCAGTATGCTGTCTGGGCGAGAAAAATAAACATATTCAAAAATATCGTGTTTGGGGTTTGGTTCTGCTAATTTTATGCTTTTTAGTCCGTTTTTGTTTATTACTATCATCTCTCCCGGGTTCACTTCCCTTAGAAAAGTTGCGCCGATAGTTTGTAGTGCGCAAGTTTCCGAAGCAACAACATAGCCGTTTTAATTTTTCCCAGAGCTAATGGACGCATTCCATAAGTATCGCGCAGGGCAATTAAATTGTTTTTATCCATCATTACTAAAGAAAAAGCCCCTGTGATTAATGGAAAAACTTTTTTAATTGCCTGAGGCGTTGGATTGCCTTTTTTTATATAAAAATCAATAGCGTCGGTTATAAGTTCTGAATCAGTGCGATCCTTCTTTAATATTTTTTTTGCGGAAAGAAATTTTTTAAGAGATTTTACGCTTGGCAAATTTCCGTTATGCGCGAGAGCGAAAGAATTATTGTTGTTTATGACAGGCTGAGCATGATTCAATGCTCCCCCTTTCGAAGTAGAATATCTATTGTGTCCTATTCCCATAAATCCCTCTAAATTTTCTATGTCTTTTTCTTTATAAACCTGCGCTACAAGTCCCGCACCCTTGTGGGTCTGAAGCTTTTTTCCATTGCTAGTTGTTATTCCGGATGCTTCTTGTCCCCTATGTTGTAAGGCGAACAAAGAAAAAAATATCAATCGAGAAATAGGCAACTTCTTACCGTATATACCTACGATTCCACATTTTTCTTTTAATTCCCTCATTTAATTTTTGATTCAGTAGAATCACCTACTGGGTTAAAGTATTTTATTGCGTTTTTAAAAATTTGCAAACCTGCGCCTTCTTTCGGGATTTTTTTATTCATTGACCATAATGGATTTTGATGTGAAAACATTGCACGTTCCGGATGGGGCATGAGGCCAAATACTCTCCCATTATATGCTAAAACTCCAGCTATATCATAATCCGATCCATTCGGGTTTTTTTCAAGATTTTGAAAATGACAAATTTCTCCTTTTTCATAAACAAAAGCAATTTCCCTATTTTTCTTCATTTCTTTATATTCCCTTGAAGAGATAACATAATGTCCCTCTCCGTGCGCTATGGGGATTGAAAGTTTTTTAATACCAGAGAGCCACGGGCTCTTTCCTTCTGCTTTTAAATCAACCCATCGGTCCAAATATTGTCTATTTTTATTAAATGTAAGCGCGCCGGGCAAAATTCCCAAATTGGTCATTATCTGAAATCCATTACAAATGCCTATTGCAAGAGTGTCGCGAGATAAAAATTTCGTCAATTCTTTTTTTAGATGATTCTTAAATTTATTAGCAAAGGCTTTGCCGCTGCCGGTATCATCTCCGTAAGAAAATCCTCCCGGAAAAGCCAATATCTGATATTCAGAAAGCATTTTGGGGTTTTTTATTAAATCATTAATGTGCACAATATCAGCGCTCCCTCCCGCCCATTCAAAAGCAAATTTTGTTTCCTCTTCGCAATTGAGCCCGTATCCCGACAATATTATAATTTTTGGTTTTTTGTTTTTCATTTCATTCTGTTTGAAAAATTATGATAAATATCGTGCAATTTTTTGACATTCGTTTCAGCTATTTTTTTATTTCCTTCGGTAATTACGAATTTATTATTTTTGACAACCTTACCCAATTTTGTGTGCGGGATATTTTTTATTATTTTTTCAAAGGGTTTTACATTTTTGGGTGATATAGAAACAAGAATTCTGCCTTGGCTTTCGGAAAAAAGTTTTGCATCCGTAGATGTTGTGTTTCCGGAAATATTTTTTATTGAAACATTACATCCAAGCATTCCTCCGATGGATGCTTTGGCCAGTGCTATTGCCAACCCCCCGGAAGTTATGGAAAACGATGAAGTTATCAATTCTTTTTCGATTAATTTTTCCAGCGCCAAATAGGTTTTAATATTTTTTTTCAAATTAACTTTTGGAACATTATTTCCAACCATACCGAGCATTTTAAAATACTCTCCCCCTCCAAGTTCATCACATGTTTCTCCCAATAAATAAATTACATCGCCCGCTTTTTTAAATTCAGGAGAGACGGTTTTGTATAAATTTTTCATTACGCCAATTGTTGAGATAAGAAGCGTTGGTGGAATAGAAATAGCTATGGAATTGCCTTTTTCGTCATAGCCTTTAAAGTCATTAAACATGCTATCCTTGCCTGAAATAAACGGTGTTTTATATCCGATGGCGCAATTATAACAAGCCCTTACAGCGTCTACGAGCTCTGCCAGACGTATTGGATCGTAAGATGAACACCAGCAGAAATTATCCAATATTGCCAGATGGGAAAGCGTTCCGCCCGCTGATATCGCATTTCTAACCGCGGTATCGATTGCGCAAGCGGCCATATCATAGGTATTTATGTCTCCATAAGAAGGATAAGCGCCGGAAGCCAGAACGACTCCTTTATTAGAATTTGAAACTGGGCGAAAAACTTGCGCATCGGTATTTATGCGGCCTCGACCTGAAAGTGGTTTTAATACGGAAGATGCCTGCACTTCATGATCATATTGTTGTGAAATGAAAGAAAAACCGCTAATATTTTTTTCGCCAAGCAATTTTTCTAATTCTGGCGTATAAGTTATTTTTGTTTTTAGTTCCGGCTCTAAATTTTTATGAATAATCGGAGCTGTTGTCAATTGATGTTTGGGTAATCCGTCATGCAAAAAATCCATGGCAATATCCATTATTGTTTTATTTTTCCATTTAACAACAGTTTTTTTTGAATTTGTAAATTTTCCAATGATTGTTGCTTCTACTCCGCGACTTTTCATCAATTTTTGAAACTCCTTCCATTTTTTCTTTGGGACAGAAAGTGTCATACGTTCCTGCGACTCGGAAATCCAAATTTCCCACGGACGAAGACCAGGATACTTGAGCGGTACTTTTTCCAAAAAAACTTCTGCCCCGCCACATTCTTTCGCCATTTCGGAAACGGAACAAGAAAGACCACCGGCGCCGTTATCTGTAATGCTATTGTATAAATTTTTATCTCTTGCTTCCTTGACTATTGCATCGCTTAACTTTTTTTGAGTTATTGGATCGCCAATCTGCACCGCGGTTGCGGGTGAATTAGAATCCATCGCGACAGAAGAAAATGTCGCGCCGTGAATACCGTCTAGCCCTACTCTGCCGCCAACGATTACGACATAATCGCCATTTTGCGCTTTTTTTACATGAGAAAATTTGCTGTTTATTTTTCTCGGAATAATTCCGACAGTACCGGCAAAAACTAACGGCTTGGCTCGATAGCGATTATCAAATTTAACAAAACCGGAAATAGTCGGGATACCCGAACAGTTTCCGCCGACATTGATACCTTTTATGACTCCGTCCATTATTCTTTTCGGCGGCAGCATTTGTTGCGTCAGGTTTTTGTCTTTAAAAAATTTTCTTTTATCTTCTGGATAGCCAAAACAAAAACCATAAACATTGGCCACCGGTTTGGCGCCCAATCCAAAACCAATTGTATCGCGATTGACCCCGACGATTCCGGTAATAGCTCCGCCGAACGGGTCCAAAGCCGAAGGACTGTTATGTGTTTCAACTTTATGCGTTATCAGATAATTTTCATCAAAAATTATTCCGCCGGAATTATCCGAAAAAACAGAAACGCAGAAATCTTTCTTACCTTTTTGTTTTCTAATTAAATTTGTCGCGCCTTTAATGTAAGTTTTATATAAACCTTCTTTTATATCATCTATCGGATCCGCGAAAATGGTATGTTTGCAATGTTCGGACCAGGTTTGCGCCAACGATTCAATCTCGATATCGGTTGGATCTTTTTTTAATTTTATAAAATATTCCTGTATTGCTTTCATTGAAGGCAAATCAAGAGCTAGCGGCCCCCGGCGCATCCCGTTTTGTTCCATTATGCCTTCCTTGCCGATTTTTTTCAGTTCTTCTTCTTTTGTGTTTGAAAGATTAATTTTAATTACAGGAACGCGTTTTTTTAAAATTACTTGAGGTATTTTTAAAGGCAAACCGCCTTTCTTTTTAATTTCCATCGAACTCGCGATATAAGATCGTTCTATCAAGGGATTATGAAGCGAGAGGGCAATTTTTTTTATGTCATCAAAATTTTTAGATTCCGATATCAAAAAAATTTTAGAAGTATAGACCGCCAAATTCTGGTTATTTTTTATATGAAATAGATCGCAGATGGTTTCCCGCGCGGTATGTCCGACATTATCCGTTACCCCCGGCAAAAATCCTATCTCAATCGCATAAGAAAAATTACTTGTTTTGGGAAATTGATTTATTGAATATTCTTCAATAATGGGATTTGTCAGAGCTTCGGCTATTTTTCGGATTTTATCGCTTCCAAAGTCATGCGTTATGAGGTAGGAATTTATAAAATCGGCTTTACCTTTCGGCTTCACATATATTCGTGAAATCATATAAACATATTATAATATGCGGACAATAAAGACAAATTTAAAATTTTTGTTATACTGTGGCTATGAAACTATACGAATTCGAAGGTGCTGACTTGCTAGAAAAATATCAGATTCTGGTGCCTAAAAGACAAGTGATAACATCCCCCAAAGACGATATTTCCATCTCTCTTCCTTCTGTTTTGAAGGCTCAAGTTCTCTCCGGGGACAGAAAAAAAGCTGGGGGTATTTTATTTGCCGAAAAAAAATCAGATTTTGATAAAGCCTTGAAGGGACTTTTTGGTAAGACAATTTCCGGAGAAAAAGTAGAGAAGGTGCTGATAGAAGAAAAAGTAAAAGGAATCGCAGAGTATTACATCTCTTTTAGTTTTAGTGGATTAGAGCGGTCACCAGTCTTGGCACTTTCGAGCAAGGGAGGTTCGGGTATCAGTGACGCTTTTATTTATCCTATAGATATGCTTGTCGGGCTGGAACCTTTCTTTGTCAGACAAACACTCTCAAGATCAGGATTTCCTTCAAAAGATATAAATTCTCTCAGTATTATTATTCTTAATTTATGGAAACTTTTTACAGAAGAAAAAACAGTATTGGCTGAGATTAATCCCCTATTGAAAACCGCAGATGGAGCATTTTTCGCCTGTGATGCAAAAATTGATTATGGTAAAAGACGTGCCGTCGAAGCAATGAATGGAGATATAGCGATAATCGCGTCCGGCGGAGGAGCTTCTCTTATCAATATTGATGCTCTGCTTTTAGCCGGCGGCCGTCCGGCGAATTATGCCGAATATTCCGGAAACCCAAAAGCAGAATTCGTGGAAAAAATTACCAAAGAAGTCTTAATGAAACCAGGGATCAAAGCATGTTGGGTAGTCGGCGGAACCGCGAGTTTTACTGATATTTATGAGACGATGAAAGGTTTTACAGAAGGCCTCAAAAAAGTAAGCCCTAAACCTAACTTCCCATTTGTCATTCGCCGCGATGGGCCACGCACTAAAGAAGCACAGAAACTCTTAGCGGATTTTGCAAAAACAGAAGGCTTTAATTTTTTCATTTATGGTTCTGAAACACCGATGGTTGAGACCGCTAAAATAGTGGTGCAACTTGCCTATTATAAAAATAATAAAAAACAGGAATTAAATAAATAAAAAAACATCATGTCCATACTAATAAATAAAAACACAAAAGTTCTTATCCAGGGAATAACCGGGGCTGAGGGTTCTAGGGCTTGCCGAGAAATGATCGAATACGGGACTAAGATTTTGGCGGGCGTCCGGCCTGGTGCGAGTGGAGAATTTGTGGAAGGTGTGCCGGTTTACGATACTGTTGAAGAAGCCCTCAAACATTATCCCCAAATAAATACTTCACTTATAATTGTGCCTGCTAAAAACGTGAAAGATGCTGCTCTTGAATCGATTTTTGCCGGTGTTCCACTCATTAATATTTTGACTGAGTATGTGCCTCCAATAGATAGTTCGATTATCGTTGCCTGGGCCAGAAAATATAAAACACGTATCGTGGGACCTTCGTCTATAGGTATTATTTCTCCCGGAAAGAGTAAAGTAGGTAGTATTGGTTCGGCAGAAATTAGACATGTGTTCAAAAAAGGATCAATTGGAGTCATTTCCAAGAGCGGAGGCATGACTGCGGAGCTGGCTGTTGTTTTAGGCAAGGAGGGTCTGGGAGAAAGTACCGTAGTTGGAATCGGAGCGGATACTATCTGCGGTTCGGACTTCGTAGACATCCTGGAATTGTTTGAAAAAGATAAACAGACAAAAGCTGTAGTGATTTTTGGAGAAGTAGGCGGAGTGAGTGAAGAGCGGGTAGCAGAGTACGTAAAAAAGAAAAAAATTAAAAAACCGATTGTCGCCTTAATAGGCGGAAAGTTTACCCACCTGCTTCCTTCCGGAACTGTTCTCGGTCATGCTGGAGCCATTGTTTCTCATGGAAAAGGAGGATATAATTCAAAAATTAAGGCTTTAAAAGAAAGTGGCATTGTGCTTGCTCAAACTCCAGAAGAGATTCCATTTTTATTAAAAAAAATGTTACAAATAAAGTAGACAAAAAAGCATGAAATGGACAACAAAAATCAGCGTACATAAAAAAGGCAGCCTCTATATCCGAGGGAAAAAAATGACAAAATTTATCGGAGCTTTGTCGTTTGGAGAGATGACCTTTTTTCTGTTGAAGGGAAAAATGCCGAAAGAAAACCAAGCCAAGCTTCTTGACGCAATTTTAGTGTCATCTATTGAACATGGAGTAGAAGCTCCGAGCGCTTATGTACCTCGCGTGATTATTTCTACTGGGAATCAAATGAATGTTGCTTTGGCGGGAGGATTACTCGCGATTGGAGATTATCATGGAGGAGCGATTGAAAAGGTTGCCGCTTATTTGCAAAATAATAAGAACGCTAAGGAAATAATAAAAGAAGCATTACTGAAAAAGGAACGCATCGCTGGCCTGGGGCATAAAATTTATAAAAATATTGATCCTCGAAGCGAGGCACTGTTTAAATATGCGAAAAAATTAAAACTTTATGGGGAATTTATCAAAAAAGCGCAGGACATTGAAAAAGAATTCAAAAAACAAAGCGGTAAAAAACTCGCGCTGAATATTGATATGGCTATCGCCGCTTGTATGTCGGAATTAGGATTTGATCATAAACTCGGTAAGGCGGTTTTTTGTTTAGGGAGACTGCCTGGTATGATTGCTCATGCTTACGAAGAAGTCACAGAAGAAAAACCCTATCGCCGATTTGAAGAAAGTGATGTTATTTATAAAGGTTCGGCAATTAAGTAAATTTATATGAAAAAAATTGTTACAGTGGGCGGAGGCACGGGCAGTTATACGGTATTGTCAGGGCTAAAAAACACTCCGAATGTTTCTTTGACCGCGTTGGTTTCCATGGCTGACGATGGCGGATCTGGTGGAGTATTAAGAAATGAACTTGGAGTTCTTCCTCCAGGAGATGTGAGATTGTGCCTCGTAGCATTATCTGAACATAGCAATATAATGCGTGAACTTATGAATTATAGGTTTAAGGAAGGGACTCTAAGGGGACATAGTTTTGGAAATCTTTTTTTGGCAGCATTTGAAAAAATTACAGGAGATTTTGCAAAGGGCGTGGAAGCAGCTTCAGAAATTTTAAAGATTAAAGGCAATGTAATACCGATAACGAAAGATAAAGCAGAATTAGTGGTTGCGCTTTTAGATGACAAAAAATTTGAAGGAGAAAACAATATACAAGATGCTGATTTGCAGTCTGTTGGCATTAAAGACGTTTTTTATAAAAATGAAGTTTTATTGAACGAGCATGCTAAACTAGCAATACTTAAGGCGGATTATATTATTTTAGGTCCTGGAAATTATTTCTGCTCTATCGTACCCAACCTAATAGTCAAAGGTTTCAAAGAGGCAATCTCTGAAAGTAAAGCTAAGATTATTTTACCTTTAAATTTAACAAACAAAGCAGGCCACACAAAGAATTGGAAAGTAAGCAGTTATATAAAAGATGTAGAAAAATACCTAGAAAAAGCAGTTGATTATATTTTAGTGAACAAAGATGAACTATCCCAAGAACAAATCGAGCGCTATAAACAAGAGGAAGGAGAAGGAGTAATTATTGAAGATGATTTCAACGACGGTCGGGTTGTTCGGGCCTCCTTACTTTCTAGTATTATATTTGAAAAGGCGAAAGAGGATATACTTCCAAGCACTAAAGGTTTTATCCGCCACGATTCGGAAAAATTAGCAGATTGTATAAAAAAAATAATAGAAAAATAATATGAAATACATTTTTGATTTTGATGATGTTTTGTTTAATACCACAAAACAATTAAAAGAACACATGTTCAGACTTATTGCCGAAGCTGGGGTGCCAGAAACTGAAGCTAGAGCGTATTATTTAGAAGTTCGCCAAAAAGAGTTTTCCTTGAAAAAATTTATAGCAATTCTTTTTGGTCGTGATGAGAGAAGAAAAGGAATAAATCAAAATACTTTATATGAAGCAATAATGACCGAATGTTCAAATTTTAAAAATACTGAGTTGATTGAAGCAATACAAAGAATACCAAAAGACGACCGTTATATTGTAACAAACGGCGAGGACGAATTTAATAGAGATAAACTCAAATATAGTGGTATAGGTGAGTTATTTCACAAAAGCCATATCTATATAGTTCCTGGAAGTAAGCAAGAAGCTATAAAAGAAATTTGCGATAAAAACAAAGGGGAAAAGATTGTTTTTGTCGATGATAAAAAAAGATTTATTGACGAACTCCTTTATTTAAAAAGGGATTATCCAAATTTGACCACTATTCTTTACGATGAGTATGGTTATACACAACTAATGGCGGAAATTAATCAAGAAACCACTTTAGAATTAAAAAGAGCGGGAATTAGGTGAAAAATTTTATCTCCAATAACGCTCTACTACATGATGCTCCTCCGGACCAGTACCGACATAAATAATTTTTGCACCGAGAGTTTTTTCTAAAAATTTAACATAATTTAACGCTTCTTTAGGTAATTTTTTTCCATAATCAGATAACTTCCCTTTCCAAACAGGAAACGATTTATAAACTGGTTTTATTTTTACTCTGGATAAATCAAAAGGAATTTTTTCTGTTTTTTGACCATTAATAATATAGTGGGTGCAAACTTTTATTTTTTTAAAACCGCTCAAAACATCGAGCTTGGTCAAAACAAGTTCGGTCGCTTGGTTCATTTCTATCGTATATTTAAGAAGCGGGATATCTATCCAACCCGTGCGACGCAAACGTCCGGTTGTCGCCCCGATTTCATTTCCGGCTCGGCGAAGCGCAGCACCTTGCTCAAACTCGTCTTTACTATTTGGATCAGGTTCCGGAAATCTTATTTTTTCGTCAGCAATTTTTTTATCTCGACACCATACAGACGATTCAACTCCTCCGAGTTCGGTTGGAAAAGGTCCTTCTCCAACTTTTGTCACATATGCTTTTAAAATCCCGATCGCTCCTCCAATATAAGATGGTGGAATTCCGAGGCCTGTTCCTATCCCGCTCGAGATAGTGTGCGAAGAAGTGACAAAAGGATAATGTCCGAAACGCACGTCCAATAAAGCTCCCTGTGCGCCTTCGGCTATGACTTTGTGTTGATGGGCTAGGGCTTCCAAGACTATTTCCGCTGAGTCGATTGATTTAAGTGAACGTAAAAATTTTATACCTTTTAAAAATATTTCCTCGTTCTTTTTTAATTCATTGTTTGAAACTTTATATCCAAAAACTTTCTGCAAAGTTTTTTTATGTTCTTCAACAAGTATCTTATATTTTTTAAAAAAATCATCATAAAAAATATCTCCGACTCGTAAAGCTCGGCGCAAAGTAAGGTCAGTATAAGATGGCGAAATTCCCTTGCCTGTTGAACCAATTTTTCTTTTCCCTTTAGTTTTTTCAGAAATAGAATCAAGAAGTAAATGAGTGGGCATAGTAAGTATCGCATGAGGTGAAA
>Ga0172379_10005116_pt1 | contig 18618 bp, 22 predicted proteins | sample GrowelOW334metaG_FD_119756 | JGI IMG/M metagenome (GOLD analysis project Ga0172379, IMG submission 119756) | Groundwater microbial communities from an aquifer near a municipal landfill in Southern Ontario, Canada - Groundwater well OW334 metaG | ecosystem: Environmental > Aquatic > Deep...
AGGAATGTTTGGAAGCGTAAAGATGCTTTCTTACACGATGGCAGGACGCGTGATGCTCACTCTCTCACGAGGAGATATACAAATCACCTTCATCGCAGCAGAAGATGGCGACCCAAGAATGGGCATACAGGGGCTTCAAGGAAAAGTCATGGAAGTGCGCGCACTTGTGGATGAGGTCATCCGTGTATTCGAAACAGAACTCATAGCATATGACATACTGAAAGACGATTCAGAAATAACGATTCACTAACTATCCAATCCCGCATATAATGCGGGGTTTTTATTGCTTTTATATGAGGGGTGCGATAAGGTAACACCAGATCATTCACCATAAGGAGATGTAGGTATGCCACAAAAAATACTTCAATCCATCGCATTATTTCTCTGCGCAATCATTGTTTATTTAATGATATATATCTCATTCCGTGCAGAACAATTCCCCGCCTGGCTTACTATAGGTGCCGCGCTTGGCGGGAGTGGAACATTCTTTTGGTTTTTCACACGTACTATTTGGAAAAAATGACCTCAAGCCCCGTCTTTATGATGGGGTTTATTATATTGACTTTTTACAATTATTGATGTATAATTCAAACAGTTCATATTAGTTATTCACCTCTTCAAAAAGGAGTTTGTATGGAAACTACAAAAGAGTTGCTGGAAAATCTTGAGCGCGATCTTCAAAAAACAAAAGAAGGGATTGCTCAAACAAAAGTGGAGGTTGATAAAATAGGAGAGCGACTTCAGTATCTCGATAAAAATATCGAGGAATTGGAGACACATATGAGATATTTCAATCATCCTGAACGCAACGATGATGAAATATTCTTAGCAAATGTGAGCTTTAATGGTTTCTGGGGATCTGCGCACATCACTAAAAGAATAGGTAATCCTTTTGGTGACAAAACAGAACCAACATATCCGATGTTTATCAAAATATCGGAAGCGACAGAAAAACACATTTTAAAATCATTGCCACAATAATTACTACCCCCGTCTGGATGACGGGGATTTTTATTCTTACGAATGGTATAATAGACATATGAGTAAAAAAACAGCAGGAGAAATAGTAGCACTCGTCCTTCTCCAATTTATTGTTAATTTTGTTTTTATCTCCCTTTATCCTGAGGTACCCGAGACAGCACTTCGTGCCGGCATTATGGGTTCTGTTGCTTTTATTGCCCTTTTTATTTCTGGCGCAGTACGAAGCTCTTACGCCCATGCACTTGTGGGCTCGCTCTCACTCCTCGCCTCGTGGTACATTAATGCCTCACTTGTTTTTTATGGTAAGGTTGTTTCAACTTCTGCACTTTCGGCAGTTTCTCAAATAGGTATTCTTATTGTCTCTTATTTGATTTTTGATTTTTGCTACAAAAAGCTATCTCTTCTTGAGCCTAAAAGCGAATAGAGTTCATTAAAATAAAGTAGATTGACGACCACGGAACATCCGTGGTTTATTATTGGTAGCACTATTCACTTGTTTATTCATATTTAATAAGGAGATGATTATGGAAACGATTGCAAAACAACACTTTCCAATTGCAGTTTCTGTTAGTGAGCTTTCGAAATGGGGTTGTCCCTACTGCGGATTCCGTTCGGGCACCACTCCAATGTCAGGTGGTGGAAGTACCTTGTGGTGCTGTGGCGAATGTAACAAAACTTCAGTTGCTCTTGCTACAGGTGTAACGCGGTCAACAATTGGCATTGGGGCTGGTCCTACCACCCTCTACCCCGAACTCTCAGAGCATCCGCGCAAGGGCACGCCCTCGCATGGAAAACCCGATAAGCAACCAGAAGGTGGCGGGGAATTTTTCCTGTCACGCGGCATTGGCACCGATATGACACCAGGATGTTTTATCTGTGGTGGAGAAAAAGGACACTACCATAACATCTCCGCATTTGTACAATGCAAAGAAGCAGGAGAACGAATTGTTCTCCTTTTTCCCAAGGGGGCACGTCTCGATTTTCGAGATTTTGAGCCTGATCGAGTGCAAGTAAAAATTGGGGCGTGCAATAAACACCTCAAAAATCTAAAGCTCCTTGAGAAGCTCACAAAAGACGCGCAAGGAATAATCACTAAGAATATGATAAGAGACGTAAAAAAGTAACAAATGCCCCACACCATCATTGGTTGGGGCTTTTTTATTGAATAATTCTCATTAAATCGGAGTAAAAAGTTATCCACAATAACCACCTTGTTTAGTCAATTATAAGACTTATACTAAAAGCAGTCCTAAAACATACGTTTCAAATAGCATTACTTACTTGGGGCACAATCCCCTTGAATAACGAGCACTTTATGCGCTCCGATACAATAATGAATACCTCAACCATTTGAGGTATTTTTTTATTGTAAAGAACTCTTCTTAGGTATATAACAGAGATAGTTATTTAGAATCCGTTTATAAGGAGTTGCTATGGGATACACACATCACAAGCGATTTATTCTCGAAGTCATACTCGATGAATCATTTTTCGAGAAAAAGGGTAAAAAGAATGTATTTCGCTATCGCGAAAAGAGTGCCTTCCTCCCTATTCGAGCAAAAAATGCTAGAAATGCCAAAAAACTTATACCAAAGAAGATAGAGGAATTCAAAACGAAAGAGTCTATTACCTCACTCTCTGTTGTTGATTTCCGCTTTTATGCGCAAGGATTTTTAAACCACAACATCTCCTGGGGTAGTAAAAAGAAAAGAAAATATGAACCCTCACATTAAGTGAGGGTTTTTATTTACTTTTCCAAAATATGTGCTATGATTTCCGCATCGAGTACAGAGTCAACAATCAAATACAGGCCACCGAACTTCGTGTGGTAACCGACGGAGGCGAGAACCTTGGGGTCATGACTCGCGACCAGGCGCTTGCCGCTGCGCGCGAACGGGGCCTCGATCTTATCGAAATTGCACCTACGGCAAAACCACCGGTCGCAAAAATAATAGGATTCGACAAATTTAGATATCAACAAGGAAAAGAAGACAGAAAAAAAAAGGTTGCGCAGAAGGCCAAAGAATTGAAGCAAGTGCGCATCACTCCCCGCGCCGGACAAAACGACCTTTTAATTAAAGCAAAGAAAGTTGATGAGTTCCTTGCAGAAGGGCATAAGGTTGAGGTAGGATTGTTCCTACGAGGAAGGGAGAAGGGAAACAAGGATTGGGGACTTAAGAAGATGCACGAATTCATGAAAATGATTACTGCGCCCCACCAGGTCACTATGCCCCCTAAGCCAGGAGGAAGAGGATTTATCGCACAGGTAACCAAAAAGTAATATATGCAAAAAAGCGTCTCAAAAAGAATACGAATTACAAAAAACGGAAAAGTCATGCGTCGCGCAATGACGCTTGGTCACTCAAGAACAAATAAGTCGAGTACGCAACTCCGAAGAAAAAAAGGTATGCGCGGACTTACCGATTCAGCATTATTCATGAAAAAATTTACTTAAACTTATGACACGCGTAAAAAGAGGTACTCTCGCCCACAAAAAAAGAGAGAAACTATTAAAACTCACGAAGGGTTTTAAATGGGGAAGAAAATCAAAAGAACGTGCCGCAAAGGAGGCCCTCCTCCACAGCATGAGCCGCATGTTTAAAGGAAGAAAAGAAAAGAAGCGTGAATTCAGGGCCTTGTGGCAGACCCGCGTCAGCGCAGGCGCACGAACCGAAGGAATGAGTTATAGTGTACTCATGGGCTCATTAAAGAAAAAGAAGGTTGAGATTGATAGAAAGATTCTTGCTGATCTCGCCGCAAATGAACCAAAGGTGTTTGCAAAGATAGTAGCCTACGCAAAGCAATAACAAAAATCCCGTTCGCCTAGATGAACGGGATTTTTTGTTCTTTTTTTGTTATGTCGCCTTTTTCGTTGTTGCTTCTGACGAAAGAGGTTGTTTACGACTTCCCGGAATCTCTTTTCGATGAGTAATTGCAGTAAATGCTTTTTTTAAGTTCTGCTTAAGTGTTGGTGAAAGGAGAAGACGTGCAGCATCATTATGAAGAAACCATCCATATCCCTCATGTTTCTCTCCTTGATGATTTTCTGGCACTATCTTTATCTTTACCTCTTGCTGTTTTGTTTCTGCAAGATAATAGGTCACCACCTTAAAAATGCGTTGTCGGTCGCGAGTGTAGGTAAACTGATCTTGTACTTTAAACCAGCTTTTAAACTTCAGTTGGCTCTCTATAATGCCGGTTTCCTCCTGTACCTCGCGCAATGCCGCCTTAAAATTAGTCTCCCCTTCTAGTTTTCCTTTAGGAAAATTCCAATAAGGCCCTCCATGATAAAGAAGGAGAAATTTGGGTCCTTCCTTCGTTCTTCTAAATATAATAATACCTGCAGAAAATTCTCTTTTTATCATATCAACGATTAATATTCATTGGGGTATGATCGCGAATAAGAGGTTTTCGACTCGATCCTTTAGGAAAGACGAGGTTGGGTACCGAAAAAAGAAGAATAGCAGCAGAAAAAGAAAGAAGTGCCACCATAATATATACCGCTTGAAATCCAAAGTACTGAGCAATTACTCCTCCAAGAAGTGCGGTAATACCATATGCGATTCCGATCGTTGTGCTATCAAGAGACCACTCGTAGGCATAATGTTCTTTATCAAGATGACGAGAAAAAATACCAGACCACGAGGGCGTATAAAATGCGAATGCAATTCCTTGCAAAAAAGAGACGAAAAAAAGACCACCTACCGTTTTTACCAGTAAGAATGCCATTGCCACAAATCCAGAAAGAATGAGGCTTATAAGAAGTGCATAAAAATCATCCTTCTCTCCCATAATACGATCAAGAAAAATAGCTACAGGAAGCTGCATCACCGACTTTGATATCCAATAAATTGCGGTGGCTCCCCCTACAATAAGCATGCTTGCCTGCGGGATTGTATCAAAAATAAAAATAGCAAACAAAGGACCAATAAGTCCCCACCCCCCCAAACAAAGGAGGTCGGCAGCAACAAGAAATTTAACTACGCGGCTAATTTTAAGTTCTTGAAGATCTATGGTAAGTTTCATTTTCATAACTTTATTAATAGTAATTATACCCCTTTCCACACGAATACATTGCCCTCAAAAGATACGGTAAGGGTGTCGCCTCGAGCTATCTCGCGCCGTAGTATCTTCTCTGCGAGCACACTTCGAAGTTTTTCAGAAATAACCTGACGAAGAGGACGCGCACCAAACACGGGGCTATATCCCAATACTGCAATCTGCTTCAGTGCGGAGTCATCAATCACAAGTTCAACGCCGTGTGTTTCTCGCAAGAGATTGATAATGTCTTTCGTAAGAATTTTTGCAACTAAATACGTTTCTTCTGGCTTCAAGTTTCGAAAGACAATAATATCAGAAAAACGATTAATAAGTTCTGGCTTAAAATAATCAGTAAGTTTCTTTTTAAGCTCTGCTGCGACATCTTCCATTGCTACTCCCTTCTCAACCTCTGTTTTAATAAGTTCCGAGTGTGCGTTCGAGGTTGCAATAATTATGGTATTTTGGAAATTCACCACGCGTCCCAAATTATCAGTAAGTCGTCCATCATCAAATACCTGAAGGAAGAGATTTAAAATATCGCTATGTGCTTTTTCAAACTCATCCAAGAGCACAAGGCTATAGGGCGCTTTAAGAACTGCTTCAGTAAGAGCACCTGACTTCGATCCATCGGGAGTACCAATTAATGAATAGATATTCTGCTTATCTTGATACTCTGACATATCAAATCGCAACATAAGATCCTGCGATCCAAATTGAATCTTAGTAAGAATCTTTGCGAGTTCAGTTTTCCCTACACCAGTAGGACCCACAAAAAGAAAGGTAGCAATAGGACCTCCTTTGCGCGACATACCACTTCGATATTCCCGAAGTGCTCTAGAAACAGCGCTCACTGCAGCTTCTTGATTTACAAGTTTTTCATGAATAAATCCCTCAAGATTGAGAAGCTTTTCTGCCTCTACTTCTTGTGCTTCCTGAATAGGGATTTTGCTTTGTCGTTCTGCAACTGCGACCACATCGTCTTCGCTTAATATTTTCCTCTTCCCCTGTCGTGCTGCCTCAAGTGCCTGCTTTAAAAGGTCTACCGCACTTCCAGGAAGCATCTTCTCTCTAAAATATTTATGAGCAAGCGAAACCGCTCGTTCAATAGCGCGAAACGTGATAAATACTTTAAATTCTTTTTCAAGGAGAAGTGCGGTATAGATGAGAAAACGAAGCGCCTCCTCTTCTGAAATTTCTTCAATGAGTACAGTTTGAAACTGCTCAAGAAAATCAGTACGAGGTTCAATGAATTGCTTAAATTCACGCGGATATGTTTCTCCAATTACGGGGATACCTGCGTTCTTAATCACGGGGAGAATGAGATCAATCGCATTAATTGCTTTTGCCTGACCTGTACGAAAAAGGTCGTGAACATTAGGAATAAAAAGAACAATGTTCCCCGCAACAAGAACCTCATTCACTATTCGATTCAATCTTCCTGCAAGTTCCTCAGGAGCTATATCAGCAATAAGAGTATTAATCTCCAGTGATACAAGTCGTTTGTCAAAAAGTGTGGGGGGCACATCATCATTGACCATACGGAATGCGAGATGTGCAATCATGGTTGATTTTCCTGAGCCCGGCTCACCCACAAGAAGTGCGTTTGGCTTCCCGGGGCGCGCAACTGCCTGCAATAACACATCAAATTCACGCCTATGCCCTATAAGAAGGCCAATGCGCTCTTCTCGCGCAAGATCAGTAAGGTCGGTACTAAAACTATCGAGAAGTGGGGTCGGCCGTGCCGTCCACGCACGATTCATTACTCGCTTCTTTCCTGTATGAGCCCCGCGAGCAAATCCTCCAAGCACCGCGGGGAATCGACGAATTCCAAAAAAGAATTTGCGCCACTTTCCGAAAATAACTGCCTCTTGAAGGCTTTCGGTAGAGAGGTTAAAGAGTTCAAAAATCTTTGCTACTTGTGGATCTCCCACAAGTGAAAGCGCCACAAAAAGATTGCGTGGTTCTACAAACTTTTCACTTGTATTCACCGCGCTCTCATACGCAATAATAGTAAGGGACTCTATCACACTTAGTAATTCTTCTTTTTTATTCTGGGCACGAGGGGATTCCGCAAGAATCCGTTCAATGCGCTTTTCAAAATCTGTAGACGCTATTCCAAGACGCTTCAACGACTCTTTTATATCGCTACGCTCAAGAAGTGAGTAGAGTAGTAGTAAATGAAAATCGTGTCCCACCATACGCGATTTACGATATGCATAACTGATAAGGCGATACGCAGCAGGAGTAAGTGTTAATGCAATATTTTTCTTATCTCCACTAAGTTCATTGATCGTGCGCTCCCCCCCTCCCGCATGAAGAAGTCTATCCACAAGAAAAAGCCCAACAATAAGTGCAATACCACGTAATGTTTTTGCGTCCGAGAAAAGAAGGAAAAGAGCACCAATAGAAAGAAGGGCATACGAAGAATATGCTGTGAGACGTACAAAAAATTCACCAAGGGTAGTAAGTCGTAATTGCGGTTCGTTAAAATAAAGTGATGACATGGGGTTATATAAATAAACGAATAACGAAATAAGGCGGGAGAAGCACCCAGACAAGATATGCACCGAGTGCGACTACAAACACCCCCCCATATACCAAACTCGCAACAAAAAGGCGCGCCAAACGAAACGTAAATCCTAAAACATATCCTACAATCGTATAGTCTTTATAAAGAGGTTGGAACAGATTTTGGAAAGTTATTTTCCATGCAAACGTTCTGTCAAGCTTATGAAAGTAGCTGTTCACTTTATCCGTATAAAGAAGGAAGCTTTTCACATACCAATGCCTCAAAAACTCAACAATACGATAAAAAAATCTTCGTATAAGGTACACTACCGTTGAATTCATCTATTTTAGTATACCTCAGTTTCAAAGAGAAAAATATGGTTATTTCCTCACTGCATGTGTTTTACACCTCTCTACTATCATGGGAAGTTGTTGTATGCTTTTCCGAAATGCGTTGAGCATGAGGGTAGAACGAAGCGCGGCAGCGGGGTGATAGATAGGATATACATAATACTTCCCCACGCGAGACAGCTTTCCTTGGTCTTTCGATATTATTGCATCAGGAAGAAAATAGTTCATAGAAAATCTTCCTAAGGGAACAATGACGCGAGGATGGAGAATTTCAATCTGTCGCGTAAGATACGGAGCATATGCAGCAATTTCCTTAGGGGAAGGATCACGATTCTCCGGCGGACGACGCTTTACGATATTAGTGATATATACACTTTCGCGCAGAATCCCCGCTTCCTTAAGAATTCTCGTGAGAAGTTGACCGGAACGTCCCACAAAGGGGCGTTGTAGTTCATCTTCTTTTTGTCCAGGCGCTTCACCAATAAAAAGAATCTTCGTATTTGTGTTCCCCTCACCAAACACAAGACTTGCTGGTTGAAGGGGAAGGATTATATTTTTTTCCATCTCTTCCTCTAATAAGAGGAGAAGTTTTTGCTTATCCATACCTACTAAAAATACTCTACTCTATAATTTACGCCAATGTTTACTAAATATTAATTTGAAAATTAGTCATTAAAAATTAAAAGCGCCTATACGCGTTTTTGTTGCACCTTCATGAGGAGCCGCCTCAAACTTCTGCTGAAGTTTGAAACCTCTGGCCGCTCTTCGTGGCCACGGCCTCTAATTTAATTCTTTCTGTGCCCTTGGCAGGAATCGAACCTGCACCTCCTCCTTCGGAGGGAGATATTGTATCCATTCAACTACAAGGGCTCTTCGGCGCGTTGCTTCGTCTCAAGTCCCACCATTATTCCCAAAACAACCCAAAACATCAATCGTCCTGCCTCAAGATCCCAAAAGAAATGGTCGAAAAGTCCAAAAAGAAGAAATGCACACAAGAGGAGCGCGACACTTATATAATGGGGAGTCCATTTGTTGGGAGTGCCCACAAGCGCAAAAAGTAGCACAAAAAGGATAAGACCTTGAATACCGAGCTCTACCGTTATGAGAATAAAGAGATTATGAATTGGCTGCCATGTCCAAACCTTATCAAGTCCCTTCTCAAGATATAGTCCGTTCTCTGCCGAAAAAAGAACTTGGTTACTAATACCAACGCCCAACGGACGCTCCTTAATTAACTGAATACCCATCTCGTTATAGAACATCCGATGATCTACTGAGGGCTCCCCTTTTGCAAATCCAACACGAGGTATAATTGCCCATCCAAAAATTAAGGACAGTGCTATTGCAAACACGCACAACATCACCAAAAGCTCGGTAGCAACTTCTCGCCATGCGCGATGAAGCAATCCATAACAAAGACTACTTACTATTAAAAATGCAGCTACAATCCATCCTGAGCGCGAAAAAGTAAGGATGAGACCGATAAGTACGAGAAATATTTCTATTGGTACGATAACTCGTAAAAATTGCTCTTCTTTTGGTGTTATAAAGAAAAGAACAATAAGAGCAAAAAGACCCATCATAAAAAATGCGGCGAGAATATTTGCATGAGGCATAGTCCCGTATGCACGTAAATAATTCACTCCCCCGATTGCCACACGTGCCACACCAGGAGTTGTCGAGCGAATTACCGACTCCCCCAAAAACCACACCCCAGCACTTTGTTGGAGAAGAAATTGCGCAATAGCAAGAATGGACTGAAACACCGCGGAAACACCTATAACGGCACAAAAACCTTGAAACGAAATAATTCCCTCACGAACACAGGTACGAATTCCAAGAGCAAAAAGAATAACAAAACAAAGACGGAAAAATGCATACAGTGAAAAAACAATATCGTGTACTAAAAAAAGAGAAGCTCCCGCACAAAGTGCAATGCCTGCTACCACCCAATCAAACTTCTCATTTTTAAAAAGGGTTTTTTTAAAATAGAAAAGAGAGATGAGAATAAATAATAAAAGAGTGATGTCAGTTGCATAAAGAAAGAATGAGGAAAATTCTCTCGCATATTCAAAAAATTCGGGCCGACCCACCATAAGTAATTTCTTTGTTCCAAAAGGAATCATAAAAAATACTGCATAGGCATAAAAACGAACCCATTGTTGAAGAATGTTTTTTATCATACCCATACTCGTACTATTTCAAATACAAATGCGGCAATAAAAACAAAATAGAGTGGTAATACCACATTTCTTAATCCGTGTTGAGGAAAAGCCCTTCTCCATATCGTGATAACCGCAACCCCTTCGAACGCAAGAAACACTCCTCCTGTAAAACTAATAAGGGAGAGAAAGGTTGTTGAGCTTATGAAAACAAGAACAAGAGGAATAAAAAGAACTATACTCGCGCTTACCCACGACGATACGCCCATATCTTCTTGTAGTGTGTCGCGAGCACTGATACTAATCATAAAATATGAGGTCCATAGGGCCACGATACCAAGCACACCAAGAAGAGAATAAAGAAAGAAAGGAAGAGTGGTAAGAGAGGTAAGCGCTTCAGGAGAAACAAAAGGATTGAGTCGGAGAACTCCCACCACAAAGAAAAAATAAACGGCTGCGGAAATAAGAGTTCCTACTACTATTGCCCACCCAAGAGAAAATGATTTTTTTGCCCGTCGCCACTCCTCTACGATTGATGCAAGCGCAGGGCGACCACTTAAAGAAAAAAGAAGAGGTCCAAAAGGAAAAAGAAAAAGAAACCAATTCAATGGTTGTGCAAGAGGAACTAATATCTCACTCTGCCCCCCGCGCATCACAATAATACCAACAATTAAAAGAATGCTTCCTATACCAAACAAATCCGCCCATCCAAGCAGACGAGAAGGAATAAAGAGCACTACCGAACCAAAAATCCAAAAAAGTAATAGGGCTTGCCACCCTGAAATTCCTATTGCGAGAGATATAAATTGAGGTGCAAGTACAAGATATACGGTAAGTACAAAAAAAAGCTCTAATAATATTACTCCTCCTGCTATCTTTCCAAAGCGTACGCCAAGATACTTTTCTGCAAAATAAGTGAACTGATGCTTCTCCTCGGTTGTTTGTAACACGCGTACATACATAAGATGTATCATGCTGTACACAGCTGCGAAAAGGAAAAGATAGACCACCCCAGAAAGTAGTCCGACATTCTTAAATACATATGGGAGAGAAAAAATGCCCGCGCCGATTATCGTACTCGCGAGCACACTCACTGCAGATAAAAAAGAAAAAATCATTACCTCATCAATCTACCATTTATACTTCATATACTACATCCCCCTCACGTACCTTATCTCCTACTTTGATTCCTACATCCTGGCCTTTTTTCGCAACCACAATAGATTGGTGATTATACTGCATCGATTTTATTTTCTCTTCGAAATCAGTGGTAGCTCCCTTAAAATGAACAAGGTCTCCCACTTTTGCTGGTTTTTTAAATTTCACGATTGCTACATCAATATGATTGAAAAAATGAGTAACCATACCAATAGATTTCATTTTTTTCTCTTTTACTATTACCTTCTTCACTCCCGTTTTTTTGCTGATTTTTTTCTTAGCAACCACTTTCTTTGTTGGTTTTCCTTTTTTCTTTACTACCTTTTTCTTTGTAATTCTTTTTGCTTTCTTCATTTTTTATAAAGAGTGGTTTTTTATTCCGTTTTTTGTTTCGTCTGCCTCAATTACCTCAAGCACCTTATCAACAAGATCCTCGGGATCATTCGAGAATACAACCTTTCCAAATCCACGATGAGATTTTTCAAGAAGTTCTCGCACCATATCTGCGGTTCCTCCCGTTCCCTCAAGCACACCCATGGGTTTATGGTCTTCGAACGCAATGGTAAATTCGTTTAATGTCCCGACGCGACCACAAATAGTAATTACCGCATCAGAAGAGCGCGTAAGAAGGAGGTTGCGTCCCGCATAATCAAACCCAGTATAAATAATGAGGTCGTGATAATCGGTAGGAAGTTGATAACTTTTAATATGCGAGAGACGTGAGGCTGCAGGAGAAAGTCCGATCACAATACCTCCTGCAAGTTTTGCTCCTTTCGCGGACCAATAAGGAATTCCTGTGGTAGCCCCCGTCACTAATACAAGTCCCCGCTTTGCGATTGCAGCACCGATTGCTTCTGCTTTTTCAAATGAATCTTTTGCGCAGTGTCCTGTTTCTGCGGCTCCCGATACACATATCTTATAACGTAGTGTGTGAATGTGTGCTCCTTGATCAACAACAATTGGTTCTTTTTTTCTTGGCATATGATTAATTTAATTATAACATCACTGAACTCTCCGCCACAGGAACTTCTGCGTTTACTGCAAGTGTGTCGCGAATTTTTTCAGCGAGCGCATTCGCACTCTCCAGCTCACCCTGTACCACAAAGATCTTCTTTACGTGCTCTTTCATGGGTTCCACCCAACGAAGAAGTTGTGGTTGGTCTGCGTGTGCAGAATATCCACCAATAGCACGCACCTTACAATGAACGGCGACGTCCTCACCTAACACCCTTACTATTTTTGCACCATCTAAGATTTGTCGTCCTAATGAGCCTACCGCCTGATATCCCACAAAAAGGATGGTGCTTTTTGGATCAGATAAATAACGCTGCTCATGATGCATAATGCGACCACCTTGAGACATACCAGAGCCCGCGATAATCACTTTTGGTACTGGAACCTCATTAATTTCTTTTGATTGCTCAACACTCAACGTCATATGAAGTCCTGGGAAATTAAAGATAGCATCTCCTTTTCTACTCAAATCAATTGCTTCCTTACTAAAATACATTGGGTTGCTCGAATACTTCTGATATGCGGCAGTTAATTTAATCGCGAGCGGACTATCAATAAAGATAGGAACCTTAGGAATGCGTCCGTGTTCTACAAGCTCATTAAGCTCAAACAACATCTCTTGAGTTCGTTCGAGTGCGAACGCGGGAATCATTACCACGCCACGACTCTTCACGGTTTCTTCAATAAGGTCTTCAAGAATTTCTTTTCTCGAATCAAGATTTTCGTGAATGCGGTCGCCATAGGTTGATTCAACAAGTGCATAATCAACGTTAGAAATATATTCAGTAGGACGAATAAAAGGTGATGGCACATTACCAAGATCACCCGAGAATACAATTTTCTTTCCTTCTGCGCTTACTACTACCGACGCAGAACCAAGCACGTGTCCCGCATCATAAAGCTCAATTACAAAAGGCCCTATCTCTACTTTGTGATGGTATGAGATTCCTTCCCATAACTTCATTGTCTCCTCAATATCTTTTAAATCGTAAATTGGTTCTTTCTTTTTCCTTGCTGCTTCTTCGCGCATAATATGCTCCGTATCTACAAGAAGAGCCTCAGCAAAATCTCTCGAAGGGTCGGACGAGATAATGCGTCCTTGAAACCCGTGTTTGTGCAATTGAGGGAGGCGCCCGATATGATCAATATGCGCGTGAGTTATAAACACTGCAGCTACCGACTTTGGCTCGTACGCAAATGGCTTAAAATTAGAAAGTTCACAAAATGAGGTTCCTTGAAAAAGACCGCAATCAATAAGAATTCTCGTTGTGCCTGACTCTAGAAGATAATTAGAACCCGTCACCGTTCCCGCACCACCATAAAATGTAAGCTTCATATAAAGGTATTATACTTCTCTTTTCTTTAAGAGAAAATACGTGCCCTTACTAGCTTCTTGTCTCGCAAAGAACCGTCTCTACCACCTCTCGCTCATTCCAGGGGGATTTTTTTCCTTCCGCCTCGTGAATCCACGACTCACTTCCCTTCCCTGTCATTACTACTACATCTCCTTTCTGTGCGAGAGTAATTGCTTTTGTAATTGCGTTGCGCCGATCAACTACTTCAAAAAGTCGCGCGGGCGAAAATGGAGTGCTTAGAACTCCTTTTTTTATTTCTTGCATTATCTCTTGAGGAAGTTCGTCATAGGGATCCTCATTCGTAAGTACAATGTACGTGCATAATTCTCCTGCCACCTTCCCCATTTCTGGGCGTTTCCATTTATCACGCCCCCCACCTGCGGAACCTAGCACCGCGATAAGAGACCCCTCATGAGGACGTGCAAGAAAATCGCGCTTCAGCGTGGAATACACTTTACGCAACGAATCAGGAGTGTGCGCATAATCAACAATAACCGTAAATGGTTTTCGTTGAATGACCTCAAGACGCCCAGAAACTCCTTCAAATCCCACAAGCGCTTTTTCTATTACGTCCCAACTAATTTTTTGAGCATGCGCGAAAGCAACTGCCGCTGCAGCATTTTCAAGATTAAACTCTGCGAGAAGCCACTCCCCCAAGGTGGCGCGTATTTTTTCTAAACGAAGGTCGAAGTGGGTTGCAAGCTCTTCTCTTAAAAATCGCTCTCCACTAAAACGAATAATAGAATTTCCATAATTATGTTTTACACTCTCTTCAAAATACCTCGATGATGCGTCTGATTCGTTTACCAAAAAAAGTCTTTCTTTTTTCGGCGAGCGCGCCACATACTCAAAAAAAGAAACTTTTGCGGCGCGATATGCCTCAAATGAGCCATGTGATTCGATGTGTTCTGGCGCAAGATTTAAAAATACTGCCGTATTCCAATCAATAAATGCGTGCCGATGTTGAAGCACGCCTTGTGAGGTGACTTCTATAAAAGCATATGTACACCTTGCTCGTACTGCCTCGCGTAAAAACTTCTGTATCGCGAAGCGCCCAGGCATAGTATTCCCCGTCATATTCTTTTCTCTTTTTGCACCAACCTTCCTTATGATTGATGAAAGCACTGCGGTCCGCTCGCCTGCCGCATCAAAAACCGCCCCCATAAGCTCAACGGTAGTCGATTTCCCTTTTGTACCGGTAACTCCCACTACATGAATACGTTTACTTGGAAAACCATAAATAATATTTCCCACAAACGCGAAGAACCAGTGATAAAAAGAGTTTGTGTTCATATATTAAGCAGTACGACCCAATTCACGAAGCGCGTCACGTAACCGCTCTTCAAGGGTTTCTTTTTTTTCTCCTTTTTGAAGTACTACACGTACTGCGTGTCGCACATACCCAAGCCCCACAAGAATTTCTTCAATCTCACGATTCATATCCATCTCTTTTGTAGTTGCGTGGGATCCTGAAAGTTTTATTTTATTTTGTAATTCAAGCACAATGCGTTCCGCAGTCTTCTTCCCAATACCTGACGCATGAGTAAGCACATCGATCCTCTTCTCAAGAATTGCCGCCATAATGTTTGGCACTTTATCAATTTCCAATACTCCCAGTGCGGTTTTAGGACCAACTCCCCCTACGGTATTTAACATCTCAAAAAAAGTAAGTTCTTCTTCATTCACAAATGCAAAAAGCTCCATTTGTTCATCGCGAATATAAAGTCTACAAAATACCCTCACCTCCTCTCCCACAGGTGGCAATTGAGAAAGTGCGCGTGAATGAGTAAGTGCCTTCATGCCAATACCCCCGCATTCAATCACAAATGAATTTTCCTTCTTTTCAGTAATCGTCCCTTTCAAGCTATAGAGCATATAGAATCATTATAATGTGTCTTGGATTCTTTTTGGAATAGGGTAGGTTTCTATTGACTTTAGAGCCATAATCCGCTTTAATGCACACATGCCGAAAACAGCATCAGCAAAAAAAGCGCTCCGTCAAAGTGTAAAAAGGAGAGTCATAAACATAGAACGAGAAAAGAAACTCAAGGAAACGGTAAAGAAATTCAAAAAAATTATCATTGCCGGAAAGAAGGAGGAAGCACAGGCCTTTCTTAAAGATGCATACAAAACAATCGACAAGATGGCAAAAGTAAAACTCATCAAAAAAGGAAAAGCGGACAGAATGAAATCACGTCTCGCAAAAAAATTAAAGTAATTTTCAATTCTATTCAAAATAAAAAATCCCCACCACACGGCGGGGATTTTTTATGAGAGAATAAATTCAAGAAGAATTTCTTCGTACTCTGCGTTTCCGCTTTTCACACGAAGGTCGTACTCTGCAAAACGCACCGCATCACTCCCCCGTACCTGATAGGCGAGTGAATTAAAAAGATATCCAGGCGCCTCTTTTTGCAACAACATCATTTCAAGAATTTTTATCTTTTTCCCTTTTTCTTTCTCCTGCATAAGTTCGCGCGCTATCTGAAAAACTTCCTCTCGAGAATTCCACGAAAGAGATGACCGAAGACTCGCAAGAGAAAGAGGTGAGGTGAATTTTGCACATGAAAGTTTTTCTAACTCTTGTATTCCGCGCCACGTTGAATCGGGGTGTGCCTCCAAATAGTGTAAAAATAATTTCAGTGCATCAGGAGTAAATTGGATGCCACGCGTCTCTGCCTCTTTTTTTATAAACGTTTCGAGACGCGCCCCAAGAACTTCTCCATACTCGTAGGATTTTACAGGGTCATGTAAAAGAAAATCGAAAAGTTTCTTTGGTTTTTTCGCATCAGTAAGAATCAAAATCGGTTGAGGAAGCGCGGCGTATTCTTTAAGAACTTTTATCCATGCTCGCTCCCCTTTCTCATCGACTGAGGCGTTATTACGAACTATTAATGTTTTTGATTTTTCTGTGGACGCAAAAAGAGACGGTTGATGTAAAAAATCAACTGCTTCGGACCATGCTTCTTCCGACTCTTCAAAATCAAATTGACGCACATCAACCCTCCCCTTCTCCTTGTTTACACGAAGAAGTTCTTGAAGTTTGCTGTTCTTTCTATAATTATCACTTCCGTAAAGATACACAATCATATAGTTGTTATTATATCCGCGCTCCACAAATACGCCTAGCACATATTTATTGAGGCGTACGTTAAAAAGCGCTACACTTATAGAAATGATCGACTCCAAGTCTCTTGATGAACAACTCTCAAAAGAACATCATCGTGCCGAAGAAGCCGACGCTGAGCGTCGCGCCACACGCCTCGGTTTTCCTTATCTCAATCTTGTCTCAGTAAAAGTGCCAACAGAAATAAGGGCGATGCAACTCGTAAAAGAGGAGGTGGCCCGCAAAGCGAGAGTGGTGCCTCTTCAGCTTGTGCGTACCAAGCTTCTTATTGCTACATTTGATCCAACTCTTTCTGATGCTGCGGCAGTTATTGAAGAACTAAAAAAGAAATTTGAAGTTAATGTGGTGGTGGTTTCATTTACAAGCCTCCTGCATGGATGGGGTTATTATCGCTACGTACACGATGAAGCAAAAGAAATAAGTGGCAAGGTTGATATCGATGAAGAACGACTTCGCGACCTTCTTGATCGCATGAAAACGCTCAAAGATATTGAGCACGAAATTGAACAATTCAAAAGTCCTCGCACATCCCAATTACTTGAGATTATTTTGAGTGGTTCGATGGGTCTTCGCGCCTCCGATATTCATATGGAACCCACCGAAGAAATTGGTATTCTTCGATATCGTATTGATGGACTTCTCCATACTGCCTATGAACATCTCCCCCCACAAACGTATCGTTCGATTGTGATGCGTATTAAACTTCTCTCTAATTTAAAATTAAATGTAGTAACCGAACCACAAGATGGGCGCTTTACCATTCGTCTTCATGATCGCGATATTGAAATTCGTACTTCTATCATTCCGTCTGAATATGGGGAAACAATTGTAATGCGTCTTCTTGATCCTCTTGCACTTAAAGTAAATCTTGAAGAATTAGGCTGGCGCAAAGACGACCTCGCCATTGTGCGTCGTGAAATTGAAAAACCAAATGGTCTGATTTTAAACACGGGTCCTACTGGCTCTGGAAAGACAACGACGCTTTATGCATTTCTTAAAAATATCGTTTCTTCTGAAATAAAAGTAATCACCGTAGAAGACCCTGTGGAATACCACATAGAAGGTATCTCGCAGACGCAGGTGAATTCAAATGCGAACTACACCTTTGCAAGCGGCCTTCGTTCTATCTTACGGCAAGACCCCGACGTCATTCTTATTGGTGAAATACGCGATAAAGAAACTGCGGAGATTGCCTTGAATGCTGCGCTTACTGGCCATCTCGTTTTTTCTACGCTTCATACCAATGATGCGGTAGGGGCTATCCCGCGTCTTCTTGATCTCGGTGCAAAACAAAATATTATGGGTCCTGCGCTTAGTCTTGTGATCGCACAACGTTTAGTGCGCGTCCTCTGCCCTCACTGCAAAATAGAAAAACCGCTTTCTGCAGCGGTTATTGAAAAAGCAAAATTATTTATTACTCATCTTCCTTCGCGTGTGGACAAAACTCCTTATACGCGGTTCACTTCATTCGAACCAAAGGGTTGCGAAAAGTGTGGTAACTTTGGCTATCGCGGACGTACTTCACTTTTTGAATTATTTATTATTGATCCAATCGTTGAAGAAGCAATTTATAAAAATCCTACTGGAATTGAACTTATCAACTTGGCAAAAAATCAAGGAATGGTTACAATGCAAGAAGATGGAACACTAAAAGTGTTTCTTGGTATCACGAGTATTGATGAGGTAGAGAGAACAACCGGACGAGTGGAGTGGCTCCACGAGGGAGAATAAATACCAAGTCTTTGTTTCATCTTCTCTCGGACGAAATAGAAATAGGGAGTTTCTCTTTCGCTCCTCACTTGCTGAAATAAAAAAATCCCGAACTTGAATCTGTGGGCAGTGCGCCGTTAGGCATTTTAAAACCTTTTTTAAATTTAGCTTAAAAAAGGGACGAATATTTCCGAGGAGTAATCCAGCCGGA
>Ga0172379_10005117_pt1 | contig 18617 bp, 18 predicted proteins | sample GrowelOW334metaG_FD_119756 | JGI IMG/M metagenome (GOLD analysis project Ga0172379, IMG submission 119756) | Groundwater microbial communities from an aquifer near a municipal landfill in Southern Ontario, Canada - Groundwater well OW334 metaG | ecosystem: Environmental > Aquatic > Deep...
CAATTAAATTAAGTTTATATGCTTGAACAACTATTTGGTTCAACCACCAGAGTCAACCTTTTGCGGCTTTTTTTGAATAATCCAAGTCAACCTTACTACTTGAGAGAATTAGCCAGGAAATTAAAAACGCAGCTTAACTCAGTTAGACGAGAAATTAATAATTTGGAAAAAATTGGCATCGTGAAAACAGTCCAATTGGTTGACTCAGAGACGGGAAAAAATAAGCAGAAAAAGAAAAAAGAAAAAATTAAAGGCACTAAAAAGTATTTTTTGGCCAACACTGATTTTATTCTCTATCCTGAATTGAAAGCCCTGCTGCTAAAAGCCCAATTGCTCTTGGAAAGAAGTTTTGTCGGCAAAATTGAAGTTATGGCTAAAGTTAAGCTTTTTATTTTGACCGGAGTTTTTGTCGGGGTGGATGGCTTTGCCACTGATATTTTATTGGTTGGCACCATCAATCGGAAAAGATTAAATAAAATTGTTCATGATTTTGAAAAAGAATGGGGCCACAGTATTAATTATACGGTGATGACTCAACAAGAGTTTAAATATCGTCAAGATATTACGGATCGATTTTTGTATGATATTTTGGAAGGCAGAAAAATTACTATTGTTGATAAAATCAATAATCCTTAATTTATCATGCAAAAAAGAGTCGTTTTCAAAAGTAAGGTCGGGCAGAAGTTAGTTGGTATTTTTGATATCCCCAAAGGTAAACCGCCATTTCCAGCCGTTATTATCTGTCACGGGTTTAAAGGTTATAAAGAGCAAATGCATCTGAAGAGTTTGGCCAGCTTGCTTGCTAAAAAAGGAATTTTGGCTTTTCGCTTTGATTTTGGCAATGGCGCCGGGCAAAGTTACGGCAAATTAGAAGATATAATGTTTAGCCAATATTTGCGTGACTTAAAAACGGCAGTTGATTATCTATCTCATAATAAGTTAGTTGATAAAAAAAGGATTGGTTTAGCTGGCCATAGTCTAGGCGGGCAATTAATTTTACATTATGCGCCCATCGACAAAAGGATAACGGTATTAGCTGATCTGGCCGGCGTAGTTTTTAGAGGAGCAGGGAAAACCAATTTGGAAAAGAATACTAAAGAGCAATTGGCTGAAGCAAAAAAGACAGGGTATTTCTTCGTATATAGTAAAAGAACGGGTAAGAAATATAGAATAAAAGTAGGCTATTATTTTGAGTTGTTAAAGTACAATACACCGGAAAGGATTAAAAAGATAAAAATCCCGATTTTGATTATCCATGGTTCAAAAGATGAATCAGTTGCTTTAAGCCATCCTTACTTGGCTTATAAATTATTAAAGTCAACAAAAAAATTAGTTATTATCAAAGGAGCGCCTCATACCTGGCGAGGCAAAAATGACCCGGGAAATAAATTTCAAAAGAAGATTAATCCGATTGTAGTTGAGTGGTTTAAAAAATATCTTTAATTTAGGTTTATGATTTTAGTTATTCATACCGCTGACCAAAAACAAGTCTTTGTTGGTTTAATCAAGTCAGGCAAATTGATAGCGAAGAAAGAATTTTTGGCACCATACCAACAAGCGGAAAAGCTATTATCAGCCATTGACAACCTCCTAAAAGCTAAAAGCTACCAGCTACAAGCTATTAATGGTATTGCCGTAGTTTCTGGTCCTGGCCCATTTACCGCTTTGCGTATTGGTGTTACTACAGCTAATACCTTGGCTTGGGCTTTAGGTATTCCTATCGTTGGGATTAAACTGAATGAATTTCATAATTTAAGCCAACTAGTGGCAGTAATTGAAAAAAAAATAAAAAAGGCATCAGTCGGAAAAATTATTGAACCATTTTACGATAAAGAGCCAAATATCACTAAGCGCCATTCTAAATAGCTTATAATTACCATGTCTGTTGAGCCAAAAACAATTTTACTGGTTGAAGATGACAGGGATCTATTATACTTAATGAATAAAAAACTCACTGACGTAGGCTTTAAAGTTAAAGCAGTAGAAACGGGTCAGGAGGCTTTAAATTATTTAAAAACAAATAAGCCTGATTTGGCTTTGCTAGATATTCTGTTGCCTGATATTGACGGGCTGACTATCCTGAATGAAATTGCCACTCATCCAGAGACCCAAGATTTGCCGGTGATTATTCTAAGCAATTTAGCTGACCAGGGTTCTTTTGAACAGGCTTCAGCAATCGGGAAATATGATTATTTAGTCAAAGCCAATACTGATTTAAATGATTTAGTGAAAAAAATTAAAGAAAAGTTAGGTCTCATTTAATATTTTAGAGTAATCATTCAAAAAAAGAGTCTTGCGTTGACCACGCAGGACCCTTGTTGTAATTCCTCCAATCCCTCCGGATTCCTCCTTGCTACGCGCAGAGGCCGAATTCTTTGGCGATCGCTTGAGCGGCCGCGTCAACCTTGTCCTTAGCAATGAGCAAAAGGATGACGTCCCCGGCTGTTGGGTGGATTTCAATGTTGACCTTGGCGGCGGCTAGGGTATCGTCGATTCGGGCAAGCCAACCGCTTTCTCTCTCCATCCTCGGATCGATAATTCTCAAGCAGCCAATGTCGTCGCGCCTTTCGATCTTGATTGAGCCCAAAGAGGCTTCTTTCAAAATTCGTTCAGTTTGATCGCCAGTTTCTGCCTTGACCCAAAAGGTTATGGCCGCCTTTTTGCCCTTGGGTGCCAAACCTTGGGCGATGTCCAACACAACGATTTTGTGGTCACGGCAGAGGCCGAATATCTTGGCTGACCAGCCTGGCTCATTGGGCACATCAGTGAGGTTGAAGATGGTGAGGTCAGTGATAATTGCCAAGATCGTTTGATCAAGGTCACCACCCTGCATATCTTCCAAAGTCGCCCCTTTCGAGATCCAAGTTCCAGCTTGGACATCAAGACTGCGTTCGAGCCACGGTTGGCTGTCAAAGCTTGGACTGAGCAGAACTTGGATTGGCATACCAAGTCCATCGGCGACTGCCAAGGATTCCTTCTTGACTACTTCGATGCCAGCGCTGGCCCACTTCAGTGCTTGCCGGAAAGTGATTTGGTGCAGCAGTTTTGCACCCGGAACATGACGGGGATCAACCGCAAAGAATCCGGGCACATCAGTGTAGATCTGACAAACCTTTGCTCCGATGGCAGCTGCCACAACGACAGCAAAGGTATCAGTTCCGCTGCGGCCTAAGTCGATCGTCCGTCCGTCTGTAGTTACACCCGTGTAACCCGCCAGAACGACAATCTTGCCTTCCTCCAATGCCTTGATGATGATTTCCGGCTTCCTGACGGTTTTGGCTTGGCCGCGGCCGAATTCACCCGTAGCCACAAGGCCGATATCGGCGCCATCAGCCAAAAAGGTTTGGACTCCTAATGACTCGATGGCCGCCGCCATGCAGGCCGCAGATTCGCGTTCTCCGGCCAAGCCGCCAAAAGCGAGTACCCGTTCCGAAGTACCGTCACCACCACAGCCCTTGATGCGAGCCCTGATTTGGTTGGTTGTTTTTCCTCGAGCTGAGACCACAACAACTACGCTTGTTCGTTGTTGGTGGTCCGCAACTATTGCCCGAGCGGCAGCCATTACCTGCTCGTCTGTTGTCAGCGACGATCCGCCGAATTTCTTTACTATCGTTGCCATGTCGCATCCCTCCAATTGTAAACCTTGTTGACCTACCAAATGACTTCTTTCCTCTCATTAACAATTAACAGAATTATAGTGTGTTGTCAATCTTATTTAGATAAAAATTATGAGTTAGCAGTTGATTATCCCAAGATGAAGTAGGGAAGTGATGGCAGGTATATTTTTAGCTTAATTTTTTCTAAATCCGGAGGGTGATTTTGATTTATCCACATATTACAGCTGTGAATTGACAAGATCGTCAAATTTTATTTAAAAAATAGCAAAATATGTCATTTTTTTGTTAAGTTGTGAAGTGGTTGACAGGGGTGCTTAAGTGGTGTAAAATGATAATAGAGTGGTGAAAGGTGGATAAAAGTGGGGATAAGATAAATCGATTGTGGATAAAGTCTAAATTAAGACACAAAAGTCAAAATATGTTTATCGGTGAATACCAACACAATATTGATCAAAAGGGCCGCTTGGCTGTACCCGCCAAGTTTCGGGCGATTTTAACCAAAGGGGCAGTAGTCACAAAAGGTTTAGACGACTGTCTTTCTTTATACACCAAGGAAGAATGGGGTAAGCTGGCACCAAAATTGGCAGGTTTACCTATCGCCAAGGCTAATGCCAGGGCTTTTGCCCGCCTAATGCTGGCTGGTGCCATGGATGTGGAAATCGACAAACAAGGCCGGTTACTCGTTCCTGATTATCTGCGAAAGTATGCCGGGATGAAAAAGAAAGTAGTAATTACTGGTTTATACAACCGTTTAGAAATTTGGGATGAAACCAAGTGGAATAAATATAAACAGGGGACAGAAAACAAGAGCAGTGATATTGCTGAGGCTTTGGGTGAACTAGGAGTCTAACTCCTTACCTTAAAATTTATGACTTTTTTTCATCAGCCGGTGATGCTTGAGGAAGTGCTTCATTATCTTAATCCTCAGTTGGGCGATAATTTCATTGATTGTACTTTGGGCGGCGGTGGTCATGCTTCGGCAATTCTGGAAAGAATTGGTCCGCAAGGAAAATTATTAGGCATTGATTTAGATCCATTGGCAATCCAAGCCACCAAAGAAACAACAAAAAATTCTAAAAATCTAATTTTAGTCCAAGATAACTTTCGAAACTTAAACAAAATCGCCGATGTATACAAATTTGATAAAATTGATGGTATCCTACTTGACCTTGGCTTATCCAGTGGTCAGCTTCAGGATCACCAGAGAGGCTTCAGTTTTCTGGCCGAAGGCAGACTCGACATGCGATTCGGACAGCAAACAGACTTAACAGCAGAAAAAATTCTAAATACCTATAGTCAAAAAGAATTATCAGAGATATTTAAAAATTTTGGTGAAGAACATTTAGCCTGGCCGATTGCCAAAAAAATAGTTGAGATGCGGCGGATTGAATCAATCAATTCACCAAACCAATTAGTTGAAATTGTTGCCGCAGTTTACAAAAAATATTATCGGGGAAAATCAAAAGTTAACCCCGCAACCAAAATTTTTCAAGCTTTGCGGATGAGTGTTAATGAGGAAATTGAAAATTTAAAACAAGTTTTACCCCAGGCAGTCGGACGGCTTAAAACCGGTGGTCGAATAGCGGTAATCAGTTTTCATTCGCTTGAAGATAAAATTGTTAAAGGATTTTTCAAGCAGGAAAGTCGCGATTGTATTTGTCCGCCCCAGCTGCCAATCTGCGGATGTAAACACCAAAAGACTTTAAAGATTATTACCAGAAAACCGCTTGTCCCAAGCGAAGAGGAAGTGGCGGTTAATCCGAGGGCGCGCAGTGCCAAATTAAGATTAGCCGAAAAAATTTAATTTCCAATCAACTCTTAAAATAAATAAAAACAAAAACAAAAATATGTCCAAATTTTTTCATCTCTCTAAAAAAACAAATCAAAGAATTAGACCAAGCAGAAAATTTTTTCCAGCCATGAAAATTGATGTTCAAAAAATTAATATCTGCTTAGCAGTTTTAATTGCGGTTTGCGGAGTCAGTTACCTAGTCCAAATTAATAGTTTGGCTACTCGTGGCTATCAAATTAAAGAACTGGAAAACAAAATTACGGATTTGAATCAAGAAAAAGCCGATTTGGAGCTTCAGACTTTAAGTTTACAATCAATGGGAACAGTCCAGGAAAAGGTAAGTCAGCTTGGGTTAGTCGCAGCGGGTGAGCCAGCTTATTTAATGCCCACACCGGTTGCTTTGGCCCGTTAAAATTTTCAATTTAACTTCATATTTAAACCCCGTTTTATTAACGGGGTTTAATAGTGTATAATTACTAGTGATTATGGCAATTTTACTGCGGCAAAAACCAGACGTTTTACCATCAGTTTTTGAAAAACGGCTATTAATTTTAGTCGGTTTTATTTTTGTCTTTGGTCTGATTATAATTTTACGCTTATTTAGTCTTCAAGTATTACAAAATTCCTTTTATTTGGCTTTGGCTTCAGACAAACAGGAAGTTTATAAAAATTTATTTCCGGTCCGGGGATCAATTTATACTAATGAGCAAGGCGAACTTTACCCCCTAGTCACCAATCGGGATTATTATCTGGTTTTTGCCGAACCGGTCAAGATTGAAAGCCCCAAAAAAATTGTTGATTCAATTACGCCAATTTTAGATTTAAAGGAAGAAGAATGGAAGGATTTACTCGGCCGTTTAGCTAAAACTAATGACCCCTATGAACCAATTAAACATAAAGTAACTAAACAGCAGATGGAACAAATTAAAGCTTTGAATTTAACCGGCATTGGTTTTTCCCCCGAATCATATCGGTTTTATCCGGAGACGGGGATTGGCGGCCATATTTTTGGGTTTGTCAGTGTTGAAAATGATAAAAGAATTGGTCAGTATGGTCTGGAAGGTTATTTTAATAAAGAACTTTCCGGCAAATCGGGTTTACTTAAGTCAGTCAAAGATGCCCTGGGTTCTTTGATTACCATTGGTCCGCGTTCAGTTCAAAAAGCAGAAAACGGTGTGGATTTAGTTACAACCATTGACCGCCACGTTCAATTCACTGCCTGCCAGAAACTTAAACACTTTTATGAGTATTTCAAAGCGGAGAGTGCCACAGTAATTATTATGGAACCAAGGGGGGCAATTTTAGCGATGTGTAATTTTCCTGATTTTGACCCGGATAATTATAATGCCGTTGAAGATATCAATTATTTAAACAACCCGGCGATTTTTTCTGATTACGAACCTGGTTCAGTCTTTAAACCAATCACGATGGCCGCCGCCTTGGATACAGGGAAGGTTTCTCCGGACACTACTTATGAGGATACGGGTGAAGTCAAAGTTGGCCCTTTTAAAATTAGAAATTTTGACAATAAAGCCCATGGGGTTAAAACCATGACTGAAGTCCTGGAAGAGTCACTTAATACCGGTGCCATGTTTGCCGCGGAAAAAGTTGGTAAGGAAACTCTCAGAAAGTATGTTAATGATTTTGGATTCGGCAAAAATACCGGCATTACTTTAGATAAAGAAGTGCCGGGTGATATTTCCCAATTAGATAAGAAAGGCGATGTTTATTATTTAACTGCTTCTTTTGGTCAAGGGATTACCATAACGCCTTTACAGTTAGTCGCGGCTTATGGCGCCATGGCTAATAATGGCATTTTAAGCAAACCTTATATTGTTTCCGAAATTATCAAGCTTGATGGTACCAAAGAAGTGATTCAACCTCAGACAATCAGACAAGTGATGGCGCCAAAGTCAGCCGCTTTACTGACCGGGATGCTGGTTTCAGTGACGGAAAAAGGTTATGATAAAAAAGCCAAAGTCGCCGGGTATTATTTAGCGGCAAAGACTGGTACCGCCCAGGTGGCTGGGAAAAACGGCGGTTATAGCGGAAAAACTATCCATACTTTTATCGGCTATGGGCCGGTAAGTAAACCGAAATTTGTCATGCTACTGAAACTCAATAATCCGCAAGGGATTGGTTTTGCTTCAGATAGCCTAGGGCCGTTGTTTAGGCAAATTGCTGAATTTCTGTTAAACTATTATCAGATACCGCCGGATTATTAGCTATAAGCTATGAAAAATATTTTTAAGAAAATTCTTGAGCTAAAACTTAGATTTCTGGCTAAGGCGATTTTGAATAAATATAAGCCCGAAGTTGTAGCCATTACTGGCAGCGTTGGCAAAACTTCAACTAAAGAAGCAATTTATACCGTACTAGCCTCGGCTTTCAATTGCCGGCGGAACCAAAAAAATTATAATAATGAGATTGGCATTCCTTTAACAATTATTGGCGCTGAAGCTGGTGGTAAGAATCCATTTAAGTGGTTTGGTGTATTTATAAAAGCTGCAGGTTTATTAATCAAAAAGGACAATAACTATCCAAAAATTTTAGTTTTGGAAATGGGGGCAGACCGAGTTGGCGATATCAAATATTTAACCAGCTTTGTTCCGGTCAAAGTCGGAGTGATAACGACAATTGCCCCAGTCCATTTAGAATTTTTTGGCACTTTAGAGATGATTGCTAAAGAAAAAGGAATGTTAATCCAAAATTTGGCCAAAGACGGTTATGCGGTTTTAAATTATGACGATAAGTTAGTTCAGCCGATGAGGGAAAGAACCAAAGCTAAAGTGATAACTTTTGGCAATTTGCCCCAGGCCGATGTTTCGGCCTCAGACATTGCCATCAGTCATGACGTTAGTTATAAAGATGTTTCTACCATTCAAGGAATCAGTTTTAAAGTCGTTTATCAAGGTAAAACCGTTCCAGTACTTTTACCCAAAGTTTTAGGCCGGCATTTGGTTCCCACAGCTTTAGCAGCGATTGCGGTTGGTATAATTTATAATTTAAATTTACACAATATTGTTGCGGCCCTAAAAAACTTCCAACCACCTCTTGGCCGGATGCGGATAATTCCAGGCATTAAAAATACTTTGATTATTGACGATACTTATAATTCTTCGCCTTTAGCAGTGCGCCAGGCTTTGTATCAGCTCAGCCAGATCAATTTAAACTCGCACCATAAAAAGTATGCCGTTTTAGGGGATATGCTGGAGCTAGGGGTAATTGCCGAACAAGCCCATCAGGAAATTGGCGAAGCTGTGGTTGAATATGGGATTGACTATTTAATCACGGTTGGTGAAATTTCGCGTGATACGGTCCGGGGGGCAATCAAAAAAGGAATGTCTAAAGATCACTGTTTCAATTTCCCAAATAGTTTAGAAGCTGGTAAATTTTTACAGCAGCGAATTAATGAAGGTGACTTGCTTTTAATTAAAGGTTCGCAAGGTATGCGGATGGAAAAGGCAGTCAAAGAATTAATGGCTGAACCGCAGAAAGCAGCAGAATTGCTGGTTAGACAGGATAAAGAGTGGGTGAGATAAGAAAGTAAGAAAGTAAATTAGCTTGGTACAAAACGCCGGGCTTTTTTCTTGCCTAAAAGCTTAAAAACAGCTAAAATTTAATTATGGAAAAATTATTTTTATATAATACCCTGGCTCGTAAAAAAGAAGAATTTAAGCCACTTAAAGACAAAGTGGTCACTTTTTATCAGTGCGGGCCTACGGTTTACTGGACCCAGCATATCGGCAATATGCGGGCCATGGTTTTAGCGGATTTGATGGTGCGGTCATTGGATTACTTAGGCTATAAAGTAAAATTTGTCAGGAATTACACGGATGTCGGCCATTTAACCAGTGATCAAGATTTAGGCGAAGATAAATTGGAAAAAGGGGCAAGGCGTGAAGGCAAAACGCCAGAAGAAATCGCCGCCAAGTACACAAAAGTTTTTGAGCAAGATGTTAAAGATTTAAATGTTTTAGAACCCTGGAAAAAACCAGTGGCTACCAAGCATATTAAAGAAATGATAAAAATGGTGCAGATGCTTCTAGATAATGGCTATGCTTATCAGACCGATTTAGCAGTTTATTTTGACGTCAGTAAGGCAAAAAATTATAACCAGCTTTCCGGCCAGGATTTGGAAAAAAATATCAGCGATGCCGGTAAAGGCGAAGTCAGCGATCCAGCCAAGAAGCACCCGGCGGATTTTGCTTTGTGGTTTTTTAAAGCCGGCGTGCATAAAAACGCTTTGCAGACTTGGCCCAGTCCGTTTAATTCTGCTTTGGTTAAAGACGGTGAAGGTTTTCCCGGCTGGCATATTGAATGCTCAGCCATGTCGCAGAAATACTTGGGCGACACTTTAGATATTCATATGGGCGGCATTGAGCATATTCCGGTTCACCACACTAACGAAATCGCTCAAAGCGAAGCGGCAAGTGGCAAAAAATTCGTTAACTACTGGTTACACAATGAGCACTTGACTGTTGATGGCGGTAAGATGTCAAAATCTGCCGGCACCAGTTATTCTTTGCAGGAAATTAGAGATAAAGATTTTGACCCGTTGGTGCTGCGTTACTTTTTTTTGCAGGCCCATTATCGGTCAAAACAGAATTTTACTTGGCCGGCTTTACAGTCAGCGAGTAATGCTTTAGTTCAGCTGCAAAATGAAATCAGACTTTTAGATGGTAAGGGCAAAGTAGCTAAAGAATATCAAGATAAGTTTATTGCTGCTCTGAGTGATGATTTTAATATTCCAAAAGCCTTATCAGTTGTTTGGGATCTACTAAGAAGCAGCGAAAAGTCTGGTGACAAAAAAGCAACGTTGCTGGATTTTGATCAAGTGCTTGGCCTAAATTTAGCTGAAGTCAAAGAAGTACCTAAAGAAGTCATCAATCTTGCCGAGCAGCGGCAAAAAGCTCGGCTGTCAAAAGACTGGCAGAAAGCTGATGATCTACGCAAACAAATTGAGTTAGAAGGTTATTTAGTTGAGGATGCTAATGATAGTTTTGTTATCAAGACAAGGAAGTGAATAAGGAATTAAGAATTAGGAAGTTAGGAAATTGGTCCTAATTCCTAATTCCTAATTCCTAATTCCTAAATATAATGCCAAAAAAAGTCTTAATCGTATATGCCACTGGTGGCATGGGCCATGTCACCGCGGCGAAAGCCGTTGAAGAGGCTTTCAAAAATAAATATCCGGAAGTGGAAGTTAAGCGAGTTGATGTGATTGATTATGCTGCCAAGCTCTACAAGAAAGTTTTTGTTGATGGTTATAATTATGTCAGCGCCAAAAAGCCGGAGCTTTGGGGTTGGTTGTACCGGACTTTTAATAAAAAATCCAGCCAAAAATTGCCCACTGCCTTGTCTAAGCTGGCCATTGAAGGCAATTTTATTCCGTTTATCAAGGAATTTAACCCCGATTTCATTGTTTCCACCCATCCTTTACCAATGATATTGGTTTCCAGCTCTAAAAGAAAAGATATAATTGATATTTTGTCCTCGATGGTCGTGACTGATTTTGGCTGCCACAGTTTTTGGGTTGATCCCGAGGTAAATTATTATTTTGTGGCCACCCAAGACGTTGCCAAATGTCTGCAAAATTATGATGCCGTGCCAAATAAAATGGTGGTGACTGGAATTCCAATTGAGCTTAAATTCAGCCAAAATTTCTCTAAACCCGAGTTAATGAAAAAATTCGGTCTGGATCCCAATTTATTTACCATGTTGATTGTCGGCGGCCAGTTCACTTTTGCCGCCTTACAAAAGGTAATTGGCGGAGTCCAAAAAGCGAATAAAGATAAGGTCCAATTTTTAGTGGTGGCTGGCCGAGATAAGGAATTAAAAACCGCGATTGAAAATTCAAACTTAGACGGTGATTCCAATACTAAGGTTTTTGGTTTTATTGATAACATGCATGAATTAATGATGGTTTCTGATGTTATTTTTTCCAAAGCCGGCGGCCTGACCGTTTCGGAATGCATGGCCAAAGGCCTGCCAATGATAATTAACAAAGTGATCCCGGGTCAGGAGGAAGATAACGTTAATTATTTAGTCAGCAAAGGCGCGGCGGTAAAAGTCAGTAATTTTTCCGAAGTGGCCGGTGTCGTTAATGAATTGCTTAACAATCCAGAAAAGATTTCGGCCATGAAAGAAGCGGCAAAAAAGATTGGTAAACCAAATTCTGCTACTGATTTAGCTGATTTTGTTTATAATAAGATTAATGAAAAATAGTCTTACTATTGTCATTCCGGATTTAATCCGGAATCTCATTATATTAATGAGACCCTGAATTAAATTTAGGGTGACAAAGAAAAAGTAAGAATATGAATAACTTCTGGTTAAAACTTCATAAGCCAATTTTAGCGCTCGCCCCAATGGCGGGTGTTTCTGACTCAGCTTTCCGTCAGCTTTGCAAGTCTTTTGGCGCGGATGTAGTTTACACTGAAATGATTTCCGCTGACGGTTTGCATTATGATGCTAAAAAAACTTTAGAATTACTAAAGTTTAAAAAGGCAGAAAAACCTATTGTCTGCCAGCTTTTTGGTAAGCGGCCAGAAATGTTTGCTAAAGCGGCAAAGATTGTCCAAAAAGCCGGCTTTGATGGGATTGATTTGAATTTCGGCTGTCCGGCCAGAAAAGTCGTAGCTTCTGGCGGCGGTGTGACCATGATGCGTGATTTAAAGCATTGCCGCAAACTAATCCAAGTAGTGCTAGAGAATACCAGCTTGCCAGTTTCAGTTAAGATTCGTTCGGGATATGATAAAGTTACTGCCTTGGATTTTATTAAAGCGATTAGCGATCTGCGATTAGCCGCCGTTATGATTCACGGCCGGCCTTTCAAAAATCCTTACTCGGCGCCGATTGATTATGAAATGATTAGAAAAGTAAAAGTTAATTTTTCCGGCATTGTTTTAGGCAATGGCGGGATTAATAGGCCTGAAGACGCTAAACTGATGCTGGAAAAAACTGGCGTTGATGGAGTGGGTTTGGCCCGCGGGCTTTATGGCAAGCCTTGGCTGTTTAAACAAATCAAGGATTTTTTAAAAAAAGGTAATTATCACGAATTAGACTTCAAAGATATAAAAAAAGTGGCCATTAAACATGCGAGGTTGGCCGAAAAAACCAAAGGGAAGTGGGGGATTATTGAAACCAGAAAACATCTGGCTTACTATGCCAAGGGTTTCCCCGGTGCGGCGGATTTGCGCCAAAGGTTGGTTAGAGTCGAAAGCATTAAAGACATTAAAGAGATTTTAAAGTGAATGTTTCTTTAATGATTATAAGCTCTAATAAGTTATTTTTCTCTTTCTATCACCCAGGCCAATCAAATCTCTAACCTACTTTTTAGCTTTTGCCTCCGGCAGGGGTTACTTTTGTAACCAAAAGTAACCAAAAGTTTTGGGGGTCAACTATTCGCCTTTAACGCCAATCAAATCTCTTCCGGCTCGCAGTGGGCTCAAAGTTGACCCCCAAACCCCCATCCCTTGAACCATCATTATTGATTTAAATTTAAAAATTTTTGGGTTGGTTGCGGTAGTTAGTTCCAATTTTTTAATAAAAAAATGCGAGCCCCGGTCCGAACCATTACAGTTCAGACGCGGGGCTCTTCGCAGTGAGGAGGGGGAGGGACTATGGCTGCTTTTCGCTCAGAGCCTTGGCGTCGTTGGCTGCATCAGCTCCGCTCCAGGAAGTGTGAACGATTTGTTCAGCCGTGACCTCGCCACTTTCGTGTGTGTCGAGGAATTCGACGCTTATGGCCACCTTGGTCACCCTGACCGGACGTTTCTGTCCGTCGCAGTCTGCTACTCCGAATTCTGGGATCTGCATCGTTTGCTTTCCTTCCTGTCTATCGTTGTGGCGGGAGTAGTCCGCGCTGGCTTGCGGTTTGGCCATCGATAACTTCGTGTGTAAAGCCCAAGGTGTCGGTGGACAACCCCAGGGCCTTTTTGATGTCATCAAGGCCATGATTGCCAACGATCACGATGACGTTGGCAGTAGACCCGCCAAATACTTCTGCCGCACAAGCAGCAGTAAGAACGGGTACTGCGTCCTCCATCCACGCTCCCGGCGCGGCCATTGTCAGAATCGTGTAGACCAAACTCGTCAGATCTGTGGTAGGGGCTAGTGTCGACATGCGCACCTCCTTGCTCGTCTCCGAGCAGTGTGTGTTTCAGGTTCTCCGGGTTGACCGCAGGAACGATTGCCGCGGCTATTGACCCGCATACTGGCCAGACATTCTGGGCTATGCGGATTTTCATTTGTCTCTCGCCTGCAGCCACAAGCGTATCGTCTGACCCGGTCAGTGCCTCGACATCCTGTTGTACGTCTACAGACTATGTCTTTATCAGACAATAACTTCGCCATGACTTGCTCCTTCCTTCCTTCCTAATGGAAGAATGTGATTCCCTTGCTTCTCTCCTCAATCACTATAACAAAATGAACATCATTTGAAAGTATCATAATATCCTATTTTTGTCAATATAAAAACCCCATGACACTTTAGTGTTGGGGTAAAACTATTTGGAAAATATATAGGGGATTACAGCCAGCCCTTTTTTTTGAATATAGTTAACATTCCGAAAACTATAATAACCATTAAACTGATTACCATCCAAAAACCAAAAGGATGTCCCATGAAAGGCATGGCATTAATGGTATTCATCCCAAAAATTGTGGCTAAAAGTGTGACAGGGAAAGTGGTGACTGAAATAATTGTCAAAATTCGCATGATGTCGGAGAGCTTAAAGGAAATCTGGGATTCGTTAGTCTGTTGGAGGGCTTCAATCCTTTCTTTAAGATTTTCTAGATTGTCCCAGATTTCTTTGGCATAATCGATCAGACTTTCAAAATACAGATCGGCCTTTTTCATCACATAGATTGGGTTTTCTTTAAAATGGATGATGGCTTTTTTCAAAACGTTTTTATGAACCTGCATAATCCGGCGAAAATCAGTAATATTACGTCTGATAACTAAAATCTCGGAAACCATATGCCTTTCCCGGCCGGAGAAGATGGCTTTTTCAATGGCGTCACAATCATCACTTAAATGATCCATCATCGGGAAACAATACAAGAAAAGCTTATTTAAGATTTCATAAAGCAGCTTTTCGGGGGATTTGTCCTGGTATCTTTGTCGTAAATCTGAGCTCAGACGAAAAAGGTCAAAAAAATCACTGAAAACCTTCAAATCACCGCGGTGGATGCTGATTAAATAATCCTTGCCGATGAAAAGGTTAAGTTCTGAGGCAACAATCTCACGAGTTGCTTCACGGTAAACAGGAAAAAGAAAGACTAAAAAAGTATATTTAGAATAAATGTCAATTTTACTGCGATGGCTTAGGGTCAGACAGTCATTCAGATCTAGGGGATGGAATTTGTATTTTTCGCCTAGTTGCCTGATATCTGATTCTGTTGGGTTACCAATATTAATCCAAGTAAAATTAGGGAATTCCACTTTTTGGGTTGTCGCCATAGAGATTTAATTAATAATATTGAGTATCTAAATTACTTATATAATACCATAATTAGCCTTGCTAGGAAAGAAGAGCTGGTAATTTTTGGTTTTTTGTATTATAATTAGGATATATGAGCCCTCAATTTTTTCAAAAACAAACTGAACCAACCCCTAGGCGCGAGATAATTCCGCCAAAAGAATTTGAGCCGGAGTCAAAAGAAAAGCTGGTAAAGCCGGAAAGTGAACCAGTAGAAGAAGGAGTGGCTGAAGTTGCCCAAGAAAAGGAAGCGGGGTTTAAACCAACCCCTATCCCGCCGCCAGCAATGGCAGCAAAAATTGTGCCTTTGGATAAAAGTGAGGCGTTGATTAAAATTGAAGGTATTTTGGAAGAAGAATTAGAAGATGCCTATTTTAAGATGGACCCGGCGCTGAGGCAACAATTCAAAGCTAAAGGCGAAGATACAGCTAAGCAAATTGAAAAAATTTTAGCTAAGACTAAAGTAAAAACTAAAAAAATTTTTAAGCTGATTTTGGCTTGGCTAAAGATTATCCCCGGAGTCAGCAAATTCTTTATTCGCCAAGAAGCTAAAATAAAAACCGATAAAATAATCCACTTAAAATAAAATAAATGAGTTTACTGGCAACTCAATTTGGTGTTCCTAGCCCCCAATATCCGACCATTGATCCGACAGTGACAATTAACCAGGCATACCTTTTTATCGCCATTGATATATTAACCTTGATAATACTTTTGGTTATCTTGGTTTTTTTGATTAGGGCATTATTACGATTGAGGAATTTTTTGCCGGCGGCATTCCAAAAAGTAATTTTTTTAGTCACCGTCCCCAAGGAATCGGCTGAATCGGCTGATCAAGAAAAAACTATTGAGCAAATCCGCAGCCAGATTTCTTTGGCCGAAAGCTGGCTTTCAACTATTGGTGGCCTAAAAGCCCAGCGCGGACTACGGGCATGGTTTTGGGGCCGGACTGATGTTTTTTCTTTTGAGATTGTTGCCCGGGATGGTTTAATTTCTTTTTATGTCGCCGCTCCTAAATATCTACAAAACCATCTGGAACAGCAAATTTTGGCCCAACATCCCGAAGCGAATTTGTCTGAAGTCCAGGATTATAATATTTTTTCGCCCCAAGAGGAGGTAATAACCGGTTATTTAAAATTTACCCGCAGTTATATTTTTCCCATCAAAACTTACCAAAAATTGGGCACTGACCCCTTGAATGCCGTTACTAATTCCTTGAGCAAAATTAATAAGACCGACGGCGTTGCGATTCAAATTATCGCCCGGTCGGCTAAAAAAGGCTGGCACGCCAAAGGTTCAAGAGTGGCCACTGAAGTTCAGAAAGGAAAAACCGTTAATGAAGCAATGTCCAAATTGAGTTTTAGTAGTGTTTTTAATTTATTTAATACTAAGACCGCAAAGCAAATTGAGGCGGAAAAAGTTAAAGCCCCAAGGACTCTTTCGCCGATGGAGCAAGAATTAGTTAAAGGTTTAGAAGAAAAAACCTCTAAAGCCGGCCTGGATTGCAATATTAGAATTGTTGCCTCAGCGCCGGATAAAGCCAGGGCTGAAGCGCATCTCAATAGCGTCGTTGATTCCTTTGCTCAGTTCAATTTTTACCAATATGGCAACAGCTTTAAATTAGTTAAAGAATCAGCCAACAAGCTTGTGAGTAGCTTCATTTATCGGACTTTTCATCATAACCAAAAATTGATTTTAAACACGGAAGAATTGGCCAGTCTCTTTCATTTTCCCACCCCTTATTTGGAAACGCCAAATGTCCGGTGGCTTTTGGCCAAAAGATTACCCCCGCCGTCTAATTTAGGCGAGGAAGGAATATTACTGGGGGAAAATATTTATCGCGGCGTAACGAGTAATATTTATTTAAAAACTAACGACCGACGGCGTCATCTTTATATCATCGGGATGACCGGAACTGGTAAATCTAATTTATTGATTAATTTAGCGGTTCAGGATATTAAAAATGGTAAAGGTGTCTGTATCATTGATCCGCACGGTAGTTTTGTTGAAGATATTTTACCCCATGTCCCTAAAGAAAGAGTAGAAGATGTAATTTATTTCAATCCTTCTGATATGGAGCGGCCAATTGGTTTGAATATGTTGGAAGCAGAAACCATTGACCAGCAGGATTTTGCGATTCAAGAAATGATTTCGATTTTTTATAAATTGGTCACCGATCCTTCAATGATTGGCCCAATGTTTGAGCATAACATGAGAAATGCTATGCTGACTTTGATGGCGGATCGGGAATATCCAGGCACGATTGCCGAAATCCCTCGGATGTTTACGGACAAAGATTTCCAAAAATATAAATTGACTAAAGTTACTGATCCGATGGTCCGGTCGTTTTGGGAACAGGAAATGGCCAAAACTTCCGACTTCCATAAATCAGAAATGCTTGGCTATTTAATTTCCAAGGTTGGCCGGTTTGTGGAAAATCAAATGATCAGAAATATCATCGGCCAACCAAAATCCGGCTTTAATTTTCGTGAAGTGATGGATCAGCAAAAAATATTATTAGTTAATTTGGCTAAAGGTACAACGGGCGAAGTTAACAGTAATTTGCTGGGGCTAATTATTGTGGCTAAACTTCAAATGGCGGCTTTGTCACGAACAGATATTTCTGAAGAAAAGCGTCATGATTTTTATTTATATATTGATGAGTTCCAAAACTTTATTACTGATAGTATCGCTACAATTTTAGCCGAAGCCAGAAAATATAAACTTAATTTAATTTTAGCCCATCAGTATATCGGGCAATTAACTGAAAGTAGCGGGCCGGAAGGCAAAAATCAGGGGAATAAAGTTAAAGACGCTATCTTTGGTAATGTCGGTACGATTGCTGCTTTTCGGATTGGCCCGGAAGATGCCGAGGAAATCGCCAAACAAATGGCGCCAGTCGTTGATGAGTATGATTTGATGAATATTGAAAAATTTAATGCTTATGTGAGATTATTGATTGATAATCAGCCGGCGCGGGCTTTCAATTTTCATGCTTTTCCCCCTAAAATTGGCAACAAGGATATTGCTTCGGAAATTAAAGAATTTTCCCGCTGGAAATACGGGGCTGACCGGAAAAAAGTCGAAGCTGATGTTTCGCGGCGTAGTCAGCTTGGTTTAAGAAAGGCCGATGAATTTAATCCGCCGCTGGAGCGGTCCTTATGACGGTTTTAATCTTTATTTTTTGGGTGTTATTCATTATTTTTTTGTTTTTGATACTCGGCACCTTTGTTTTGGGTGGAATTTCTGCTGCTCCCTGGGTACCGCTTTGGAAAGACGACATCCGGCGAATGATGAAAATTGCTGAGGTTAAACCCGGAGAAATTGTTTATGACTTGGGCGCCGGCGATGGCCGAATTATCATCATTGCGGCAACAGAATTTGGCGCTAAAGCGACCGGATTTGAAATTGCTACCTTGCCATATCTGCTAGGGTATACTAAAATAATATTAAGGGGCTTAGCGGGGAAAGTTAAGCTCAAATATGCCAATTTTTTCAGTCAGGATCTAAGCCAGGCTGATGTCATTTGCATGTTTTTGACCCCGCCAGCCATGAAAAAAATAAAACCAAAATTAGAAAAAGAAACTAAACCCGGCTGCCGGATTGTCTCTTATGCCTTTAGCCTGCCCGGTTGGCCGCCCAAAATCGTTGATAAACCAAACCCAAAAAAAGCCACGATCTATCTTTACCAAAAATAAAATTAATAAAAATAAAAATGGTGGG
>Ga0172379_10005118_pt1 | contig 18614 bp, 15 predicted proteins | sample GrowelOW334metaG_FD_119756 | JGI IMG/M metagenome (GOLD analysis project Ga0172379, IMG submission 119756) | Groundwater microbial communities from an aquifer near a municipal landfill in Southern Ontario, Canada - Groundwater well OW334 metaG | ecosystem: Environmental > Aquatic > Deep...
GAACCATTCCAAAAACAAGATACCGTATTAGAAACTTTGTTTAACATAAACCACCCATAACATTAAAAAACTATGTTTACATTGTACCATTTTTTGCATAGTTGTGCAATTTTATACAAATAAATCATTTAATTATCAACTAGTTAAGCCATGCGAAGATGGCCTTTCTTGGCTTGTTTCTACCGCTTTTCCTTCTGAAGCCGTTACCTCACTCTTCTTAGCCGCAAGCATCTCTTGTCCATTTTTACCCCAAGATTGCATTACACCACCTGTAGCCTCTGCTTTACTTAAGCTTTGCTCAAATCGAGCATTTCGCTCAGCTCCCAGCTCGGCCGCTCTCTTACCTTGCTCTAACAAATTTTGTAATTCTTTTGGTATAGCTGGCTCTGGCTTAGTTGTTGTGGTTTGAGAGGCGGATGGCGCTACCGTGTTATGTGCTGCTACTGCAGTTGGCGCGGCGGCTTTTGTTTCTGACTGATTTGAGATAACTTTAAGAAAGTCTTGTAAGTTTTGTAGTAGTATTTCTCCTGGATTAAGAGGTTTATGTGTCTTGGTTAATTTTTCTTCAAGTGCTTTCCCGTGTTTCAATTCCAAACCACTTATCACTAAGCCCAGATTCTTCTGAGCGCTTACATCACCAGGCTTAGCAGCCAAATTCTTGACGGCGTTCAAAATAGCGGCTTGCTCTTTGAGAGCATATTTATAATCTTCCTTATTGGCTGCCTTTGGACTTTTAACCGCATCACGCAAGCTCTTTTCTATTTCATCTATACTAAGTTTGATAGGATCCAGTGCTTGTGCCTTTTCCGCGGGGGGTGATTTTGCAGGTGGGGTTGTTGCTTGGGTAACTGCTGCCGCAGATGTCGCAGCTACAGCAGGCTCGGTTAGCTTTAGGAACTGATCTAAAGCTCTCAATAAAGGCCTTTCGAGAGCAATTAAACTTTTTAGATATCCTCGATCTGCAGTATTAGCTTTCTCATCCTTAAGCGATTTCTCATCAGCTTCTAACGCATTTTTCAGAGCATCCCTTTCTTGAAGCAATTTAGCTCTTGCATCAGGATCGGCAAAGTCTTTTGCGTTTGATATCTTTTGTGTTAAATCCGGTATCCTTGCTAATCCTATCTGTCTCTGCGCAGCTTCTCCAGCACGAAACCAATCTTTCTGTCTTAAGAAAGTATTCATGTATCCTGTTATATCGCTATCTAATTGGTTAATATTTTGTAGCACATTAGCTGTACTTAAACCACGGAGGCGACTGTCAAAATTACTCTGAGATTTTAAATGTGGTAAATATTGCTCAACTCTTTGATCAAGCACGGCCTCAGTCGTACTAATTACCTCTGCCTTTACTTTTGCTCCATTTTCAATAGGAGAAAGACGGTATGTTGTATCGTAAGCAAGTAAGCCATTTGGATTTTGTATATCTATATCTCGAGCTGCTTTAGTATTTGAGTCAACGATCCTTCCATCAGCATCTATTGGATTACCGTTGTTATCCATCTTAAATCCATAACTAGCAATCCTATTAACAACGTTAGTAACCCTCACATCTAAAGATCCATCTGAATTCGGAATAAAATAAACTTTCGTTTCATACCCTGGTACTTTAGAACCAACTTGCGTAACGCCAAGCTCCATCCTTCTCTTCTGTAATTCATCAGCTTCCCGCGCTCTTGCAGCCCACAAAAGACCGTTTTGGTCTGTATTTATAAAATTATGTAAATAATTTTGTATAGATTCATTCTTGGATAAAGACTTAAGCGCACTGTCGATGTTTTCTGAAGCTTTTGGATCTGAAGGCTGAAGAGGGTCATGAATTGTTTTAACTACATTGCCATTGCTGTCACACAAATAGACACCATGGGATCGTATATAATCCTCAAGCCCCTTGTTACTGTTAGAACTAGGACGAGTTGTAGGATCTACTACCTCCTGAATAGGAACAGCTGAACTTAATACAATAGGATTTGTCCTGCCACCTGTTAGAGTAAAACTTTTAACATTTTTAGGTATAACATTTGGAACTTTTGCCAACGGCAAAGTTGGTTTTTCCGCTGGAGATAAGCTTGAAGAAGAACTAGCTAGAGATTTCGGAGCTGACACACTCTCACTGCCAGAAGAAGAGGTTGGCAGAGCAGTCGGGATTGGTGTCGCAGTCGGCCCTGTTGCCCCGCTTTGTGGTGCCGACGCACCTTTTGTAGCGCTAGTAGAAGGGTTTGAAGCTTGCCCCACCATTTCCCAATCATCTACTCCTAAAGAGGCGCGTGCTCCCATCGGCGAGACCTGTAGATTTTCTTGTGCATTAGCATTATATGTAGGTACCCCCTTAGTCTCAGGATTAGCTGGGGGTTCCAATCGTGTCGGTGGCGCGGTAGGAGTACGAATCCACTTTTGCTGACTTTCATTCAATTGTTGCCCCAGACTCGTCGGTGGCTCTTGCCCAGCCTGACGCATCTTCTCCGCCCGCTCTTCACCAAGCGCTCTTATTTTCTGAAGAGATGCTTCTAAATTCTCTTTTGGTCGCTGAACCATAAATCCACCCCTCAATAATAATTTTCCTTAAAGATACGGCTATATTATACCAAAACCCAACTTCAAAATGCAACTGATTGATTTAAAAAGAATTATTATAGACATATTTTTCATTATCCCGGTAAAATAGGAGCTCTTGGTGTTTCAGCTTGCGATGAGGCAGCTTTAGGAGCTTTTGGTCTACATTCTGCAGCCCAAGCGAGCGGTCTTGAAGACGCCACTTTAGGAGCTTCTGACAGTGTTCCACCCATGTCTTGCTTTGCCTTAGTTGGCATAGCGTCTGCTACCTTCGAAGCTTGTGGTGCTGCTGTTGAAAGTTTAAGAAATCCTTTTAACTGGCCTAGAAGCTCTGACTTGGTATCAGAAAATGCTGCATGCTCCAAACCACTTATTGCTACTCCTAACATTCCTTTTGCCTCGCTATTTTGAGGATTCTCCTTTAAAGTACTGACAGCTTTCAAGATAGAGCTTTGTTGCTTAAGAGCTTCTTTTCGGTCTGCAGGGGATCTGGCTTCATCAACTAAGTTTGCCAAGTTTTTTTCTATTCTAGCTGCAAGTCTTTCAGTACTCTTCGCGTCAAAAGACGCTAAAAAACTATTCATTTGTCTCAATACATTTTCGTGAGCGGGAATTATACGCTTTAAATAACTAGCAGTGTCCCACTCGGCATCAGTAAATTCACCTAACTTAGATTTTTTGCCAGCAACAGCTGCTTTAAAATTACCTTCTTCTTTTCGATTTAATTCGCTTAATTTACCCTTTTTATCTGCAAGATCTTTTTCAAAACTATCTCTTAGCGACATCACAATTGTTTCTTCTAGAGAATCTTTTGGAACTTTTAAAAACCTAGATTGAATAGTCTCTAACCACGCCTGGTCTGACTCAATTCGCCCCTGATTGACATTCTGGTCAACACCACGTGATTTTTTTAGGACTTGCTGCGCTTGTTCGATACTGTTTTGCACACCTTTAGGAGAGCTGGCTTGCTTAATTTCATCACCCGGTCCCGCTTTTACCTGATCTACAGAAGTTTGTATAGTGTCTGCTACCTTCGAAACTTGTGGTGATGCTTGAGGCTTGGAAACCTCAAGAAATCCTTTTAATTCCGCTAGAAGTTTTTTTTTGGCCTCAGGAAAAGATACTGCTCGTGCCTCCTCAGCCCCCAAACCACTTACTGCTGCGATTAATATTCCTCTTGCACTCTGATCCTGAGGTTTTTTCTGTAAATCTCTAACAGACTGCAAGATGGATTTTTGTTGGTTAATAGCATTTTTCTCATCTTTAGAAGATCCGCCTTGTTTAGCTTGATCAACCAAGTTTGTTAAGTTTTTTTCTATTCTAATTGCAAGTATTTCAGCGCTTTTCAACTCGAAAGGTGCTACAAAACTATTCATTTGTTTCAATACACCTTCGTAAGCTGCAATTGTACGCTTTAAATAACTAGCAGTGTCCCGCTCGGCATCAGTAAATTCAACTAACTTAGATTTTTTGCCAGCAACAGCTGCTTTAAAATTACCTTCTTCTTTTCGATTTAATTCACTTAATTCACGCTTTTTAGCTGCAATATCGTCTTCCAAACTATCTCTTAACGACATTGCAGTTTTTTCTTCTCGAGAATCCTTTGGAACTTTTAAACTAGATTGAATAATTTCTAGAAAATTCTTATCTGATGTAGTTCGACTCTGCTTGATACCACGTGATCCTTCTAGGGCTTGCAGCGCTTGTTTGATACTGCTTTGCACAGATGATACTTGGTCCAATGTTGAAGGAATCTCCTCTGATTTTAGTCTCTGTGGTCTCTGGTACATAAAAAATCCCCTTTCCTAAAAAACCTGAAACTCAATCTTAAAACGCAATACGTTGATTTATAAGTAAATATTATAGACATGTTTTTTAGAATTGTATAGGTTTTTCTTGCTTTCCCCCTAAAATTAACTTAAAAACACTTCATGCCCTCAAGCAATACTCAGCCAAAAGAAAATCCTAGCTACTCCTATCAAAAAGGCGACGATCTTTATTTGCAAGTCCACATCAACCCTGGCGCTAAAAAGAGCGCTATTGTTGGGCCTTATGGAGATAGATTGAAAATAAAAATCGCAGCGCCGCCACTAGATAACAAAGCTAATTTAGAATTGGTAAAATTCTTGGCGAAACACTTTGATGTTCCCACTAAACAAGTGGAAATTTTACAAGGAAAATCTGGGAGAGATAAGCTGGTGAGGATTGAGGGGAAGAAAAGAAAATTATGAATTATGAATTATAAATTATAAATTATGAATGATGAATTATGAATTTAAGGTGTGGATCCCGCGATCAAGTCGCGGGATGACAAAACAGGCAAGTCGTGGGATAACGACACAAAATGTTATTCACTCTCTTTTCTACGGCGCAAAAAGGCGGGAATATCAATCAAGTCTATGCTGCCATCAAAGGGTGAAGCGGGTTGAGGAGGAAATGTACTGGAAATTTCTTCTTCCTCTTCAATTTCTATTGTAGCCTGCTGGATTGGATTGACAGGGGCAGCAGGAGGAGCGCTTTGCGCGGCTTCTTGATTTCTCAAAATCGTTGGTTTTTCTAGTATTCTAAAATCAAAGCTGGCTTCAATTTTTTGCGTTTCTGCAGTCGGTTTAGCTCTGCTTGCAGCTGGCGGAACCAAGCGGTTTAAACCGCCATTTTTAGTTAGGCCAGTAACGACAATAGTTACACGCAAATTATCGTGCATTTCTGGATCTATTACCGTTCCAACCACAACTGTCGCATTTTCCGATGTGAAGGATTTGATAACATCACCGATTTCTTCAAATTCGCCAATAGTCATGCTGGTTCCAGCGGTGATATTCACCAAAACGCCACCAGCATTAGCTAAATCAATATCATCCAATAATGGACTAGAAATAGCAGCTTCTGCCGCTTCTCTGGCACGATATTCACCAGAACTTTCTGCCGTTCCCATCATAGCCATACCCATTTCAGCCATAACGGTTCTAACGTCAGCAAAATCGACGTTAATTAAACCCGGACGTGTGATAAGCTCGGCAATTCCTTGCACAGCGCCTAATAAAACATTGTTCACTTCACGGAATGCGTTCAAAAGACTAGTGTTTTTGCCTAAAACAGCTAAGAGTTTATTATTCGGAACAACGATTAAAGAATCGACGCTTTTAGCTAAATTACCAATCCCCTCTTCCGCTATGGCAATACGTTTTTTACCTTCAAAAGAAAAAGGCTTGGTGACGACTGCGACAGTAAGAACGCCCAATTCGCGCGCTACTTCCGCCACAATGGGAGCCGCTCCCGTACCAGTCCCACCGCCCATTCCAGCTGTGATAAAAACCATGTCTGTATTGGTTAAAAGCTCGCGAATTTTATTGCGATTTTCTTCTGCAGCCAGGCGACCAATCTCAGGATCGGCACCAGCTCCAAGGCCTTTAGTTAATTCTTCGCCAAGTTGTAATAAAATTGGCGTACTTAAGCGCTTGAGCGCCTGAATGTCGGTGTTAGCGCATATAAAATCTACACCTGGAATATTTTGCGCAATCATGTGCTCGACAGCATTGCCACCGCCGCCACCGACGCCAATTACTTTGATAACTGCATTTGTTATTGGACCTTCAGATAATTCAAACATTGTCTTCTCCACTTAAAAACTGCCTTGAAACCAGCCGCGCATGCGCTCCCACATACTCTTCATACCTTCACCAAAACCCATTTCTGGCCGGCCTTCTTGCTGATGTTGTAGCCCAAGCATCAATAAGCCCACGCCAGTTGCAAAGATTGGATTATTTAAAACTTCCGAGTTTCCACCTACATCATGTGGCGCACCTAAACGCACTGGTACTTGAAAAATTTGTTCCGCTAAGTTCATCACACCAAACATCTTGGAAGCCCCGCCAGTTAAAACTATGCCAGAGGCTAGCGAATTTAAGAAACCATATTGCTTCAATTCTTGTTTTACTAAAAAGAAAAGCTCTTCATAGCGAGCTTCGATAACCTCAGCTAAAGTCTTTTTGGTAATTTCACGTGCCTGTTGGTTAGCGATAGCGGGCACTGGAATTAGATCATCAGTACTAACAAGCGGCGACCAAGCACAGCCGTGTTCAATTTTGATTTTTTCAGAATATTTAGTTGGAATACGGAAAGCGATAGCAACGTCGTTGGTGACTTGATCGCCTGCAATCGGAATCACAGCTGAATGGCGAATAGCGCCATTGGTAAATACTGCAACGTCTGTCGTACCACCACCTATATCAACCAAACAAACACCTAATTCTTTTTCATCATCTGAAAGCACCGCATGGCTTGATGCCAAGGGTTGTAAAATAATATTCGCTGCTCTTAAATTACATTTTTCAATACACTTCACAATATTTTGCGTAGCGCTAACACTTCCGGTAACAATGTGCACCTTAGCTTCCAGACGCACACCGGACATCCCTACGGGTTCTTTAATTCCCATTTGGCTGTCAATAATAAATTCTTGCGGCAATATGTGTAGAATTTTTTGATCGGTTGGAATGGCTACAGCTTTGGCGGCATCGATAACGCGATCGACGTCATGCTGAGTCACTTCTCTATTACGAATAGGAACAATACCTTGAGAATTCAGGCTACGAATATGACTTCCGGCAATACCAGTATAGACTGAGTTTACTTGACAACCTGCCATTAACTCAGCTTCTTGGATGGCACGCAAAATGGCTTGCACAGTGGCGTCAATATTGACAACCATACCTTGTTTTAAGCCACGTGAAGGCTGCGAGCCTACGCCAATAATTTCAATCTGATCACCGTTTTGCGCATCGCAAATTAAAGCAACGACTTTGTTGGTTCCAACATCGAGTGCTGCAAGTAAATTATTCGATATTTTTTTGCTCATTTGATTTTAAAAATATAACTCGTTGATTTATAACAATTTCATATAGACATGTTTTTTATACAATTACGAATTATAAATGATGAATTATAAATGTTAGTGGAATTATTTTATTTCTCTATTTCACCAATCTCATAACTCTTAATTCATAATTTATAATTTATAATTCATAATTGATGATTCATCCCCAAGCTTAGCATATTACTTTCGGCTGCAACAAGAGGATTATGCTAACTTAAACCCAAATCTTTACTGCCTCTCCCACCAAAAATCCGAGCAAAGCCGTAAAAGCACCTATTCCAAACACCAAAAATGCCGGTTTCCACCAAGCATGCACTGACCATAAACTCTTCACAGACCCGATGGCAAAAAACACCGCTCCTGTGGCTATTGCTGATATAAGCACCGAATGACGCCAAGAAAAAATAAAAGGGATAAGCGGAATAGATCCACAAATTGCAAAAGATAAAAAAGTACAAACGGCAGCGCGCCAGGCACAGCGCACTGATTGCGGTAATCCATACTCTTCTCTGAGCATGGTGTTTACCCAAAGTTTTTTATTTTTTGTAACATGCTGTACTATTTTTTTTAAGATATCCCCGCGAAATCCCTTATTACGAAAGATTTGCTTGATCTCATGCTTTTCGCCGTGAGGAACGTAGCGTACATGTTTTTTTTCTATAGATTCGTAATATTTATGCTCATCGCGTTCGGTTTTAGTAGCAAGAAAATTGGCTGCCGCCATAGAGAAGCCGTCGGCGATTATATTTGTCAGACCTAAAAGTAAAATAACTGTATGACCAGAGTTGGCGCCAATCGCACCAGCAACTAAGGCAAAAGTAGTAACCGCGCCATCTAGCCCACCATAAACCCAGTCACGCAAATAGCTATGCTCGGGAGCAGAAGAAAAACGTTTTTGAATGCCGTCAGGCGTGTGATCATGTTTGTGCATTTGCACATTCTAATAGAATAATGGGGTCAGGTCTAACATATCACATTTTGTTAGATTGTTGGGTCCACCACCCCTTTGGCGTGGCTTGACCCAACCTATACCTCAGGCTAGATGTTATATTTATTTAGAACTACCAAAACCATGCGGAGCATTTCCTGGTTGTTGACCTTGAGTAGAGGAGGAACCACCGCCGCTATTAGAGCTAAACATGGCAGAAGAAGAGCTAGACATACTGCTAGAGCTTGAAGTTGGGATAGTGCTAACAGATGCAGTATTTTCGGGCTTTTTAAAGTCCTCGAGTAACCTTAGCGTCAATTCACAAACGAGGTTATGAAATGGCTTCTTCGAGGTTTGATTTAGCAAAACTTGGTATTTAGAAATAGCCGTTTGTATGTGAGGCTCAATTTCTTGTGCGTATGGTCGTTCCAATTTGGACAATTCTTCCGCATTTCGCTTCGACTCACCTGCAATATCAATATTCTCAATATCCTTATACTTCATTTTTTCTATATCGCAGAAAGGTCCCGAAATAAATGCTTTTACCTTCCCTAAATCTAATAATAATTTTTCCAACCCTTGTTTAGCCTCTACAAAGTTTGGATCAATTTTTATTGCCTGTCTGTAGTCATCAATAGCTACGTCAAATTCTTTGCAGTTTCTCACGATTATTGCACTCTCGTAATAAAAAAGTGCTGCTTTTATTGGATTTGCTGGATTTTGCATAATTACACCTTTAAATAAATAGAAAATTTAAATTTCAATATAACGTTATGCTCTACAAAAAGTTGATTAAATACAAAAACCAACTAATTTGTAGTAAATTTATAACTGTATCATCAAAAAGCAAATGCAATATATCTTAATTAAGAAAAAACTAAGAAAAGGTTGTTCGGTCCACCACGCCTTTGGCGTGGCTTGACCCAACCTACCCTTCTAACTCAACCACTCTTCTTCCGCTTGTTTAATCTCATCTTCCAAAATCGCGCTTCGCTTACTGCATTTTTCGAATTCTGCGCGATTTTCTTTTTGATAAATTTGTGGATCTAAGAGCTTTGCAGCTAGTGCATCACGCTCGTTATACAATTTTTCTAGTTTTTTCTCTAACTGACGTAGATGTTTATGTGATACTTGAGGCTTAGAAATCTCCTCTTTCTGAACAACTTCTACTGTTTTTTTGGCATCTAAAAGCCATCTTTGATAATCATCCAAATCGCCACGAAATTGAGTCACCTCGCCGTTATTTACCAAATAAAACTCATCGACCGTGGCTTTCAATAAATGGCGATCGTGAGCCACCAATACCAATGCGCCAGTATACTCCTGCAAAGCGTAGGATAAGGCTTCACGAGTCTCTAAATCGAGATGATTAGTCGGCTCATCTAGAAGAAGTAAATTAGGTTTTTGCCAAATTAAAAGCGCTAAAACCAAGCGCGCTTTTTCTCCACCAGAAAAATTGGTAATAGGACGAAAAATTGTATCGTTCGAAAAATCAAATCCGCCCAAAAACGTCCGTACTTGCTGCTCTGTCGCTTTCGGATCGATTCTGGTAATGTGATGAAACGGTGTATCTTGCATGCTAAGTTGATCAATTTGATGCTGCGCAAAATAACCAATTTGAATATCTTTATTACTAAAAAGATTCCCTCTTTGCGGCCTCAAAATTCCCGCCAAAGACTTCATAAATGTTGATTTGCCTGCGCCATTTATGCCCAAAACCCCAATACGATCTTCAGGATTTAAACTAAAATTACAAGAGCGAATCACAGTCTTGTCACCATAACCCAAACTCACCTCTTCCATAGTAATCAAAGGCGGGGAACAAGATTTCGGTTCAGCAAATTTAAAAGTAAAAGGCGTATCTAAATGCGTCAGAGTAACTTTTTCCATTTTTTCTAAAAGTTTCATACGACTTTGCGCTTGCCGCGCCTTACTGGCTTTAGCACGGAAACGGTCAATATATTTTTGCATATGCGCAATTTTAGCTTGCTGCTTTTCGTAAAGACTTTTTTCTTGTGCTAACTTCTCTGCTCTTTGCTCTTCGAAACTAGAATAGTTGCCAGTGTAAGTTTCTATTTTACAGTTTTCGATGTGAACTATGCGGTTCACAACATTGTCCAAAAACTCGCGATCGTGAGAAATCAAAAGCAACGTTCCATCGTAGTTTTGTAGCCATTTTTCCAGCCAAACCATCGCATCCATATCGAGATAATTAGTCGGCTCATCTAAAAGCAAAAGCTCCGCGCGGCTTAGCAAAACCTGTGCCAAATTAAGCCGCATGCGCCAACCGCCGGAAAAAGCATTTACCTCTTTCTGATAATCGCTAACTTTAAAACCTAAGCCATTTAAGATCTTACAAGCTTTGGCTTCTAGCGCATAACCATCTAGCCCATATAATTTATTATGCAATTCAGTAATCAAAATATGATTATTTGTCGCTTCTGCTTTTTGCAACTCTTGCGTTAAAGATGTGATTTCTTTGTCGCCCTGCATGACATATTGCACGGCAGAAATTTCGCCATGCGGAACTTCTTGGGCCAAATAAGCAATGCTAATATTTTTTTGTACAAAAACTTCACCGCCATCAGGATGCAATTTTTGTAAAAAAATTCCAAATAAACTAGATTTACCACAACCGTTAACGCCCACAATGCCGATTTTTTGTTTAGCAAAAACCGTCAAGGATGCTTGATCGACAAGCAGCTTCGTACCGCGTTGTAATGTGAGAGTATTGAGTGTAATCATGCGTTCTTTTTAGCGCGTTTTTGAAAAAAAATAAAGAAACATACCAATAAAAAAGTAACATGGAAAAATAACGAAATACATACCCCATTATTAAAACCTGCCAAATCCATATATAAACTTCCCTTCTCCACCTTCTTTTACCACAGAAGGTATTGGTGTTGTTGTTGATGAAGACGGCTGTTCAGCGAAAAAAATGTTTTTTTTTGCTGTAAAAAACACTGATCTTGCTAGTATCTTTGCTCGCAACATAGGATCGTTCCTACAAAACTTCGCAATTCTTTTTTTAAACTTAGCTACATAATTATCTACCTCACCGCGAAACGAAACATTGTCCTGCTGATTGATACACGCCTGCGAATAACTATTACCACAAAAGAAAAAACTAATGTAATCATCGATCTTTTTAGGTGGTATTTCTTTCGACAGAACCAGCCGAGCAATAGGTGATAGAACTTTATCCGCAATATCCTGTGCTGATAGTTTATTTTTTTGCTGCAAAGAATAGAGGCTAATCATGGAATGAAGCAATTGCCATATATCTTCCCGAGTTTTGTTGTCTTCTTGCAATTTATCAACAAAGTAGTGTGAAATCTTACAATCTTCAGATTCTGTAACGTATGGACTGGTAGATTCCATTGCTAACAATTCAGAAAGTATATAAGCTTTTCCCTGAGAATATTCCTCTAAAAAATTATCTCTATCTTGTGGAGTTATTATGTTAGCTTGCTCTAAAAAATCTAAAAAATTTTGAACAGAAATAAAGGCTGGAATTGGCATAACACACACCCTCAAACATCTCAACAATACTAAAAACCTAAATTTAAATTATCCATAGCTTTATTTTACAAGGTATCTAATAAAAATAAACAGGCAGCCACAAAGTGGCAAAATAAGATAGCCCAGCCTAAGAGAGCTAGCGAGCGCAGGGCTGGGTGAATGGAAAATAGGATTTTGAACGCTGAAAGCACGAAATAAAAGTTATGATGGTAAAAAATTTTCCTTCATGTTTGCTTAAGAATAGTTTGTTATAATAACTATATCAGTAACTTAAGAGAGGTAAATCAGTATGTTTGATCCAACAGCAATGCAATCAAAACCACCACAAAATACTGCACGTTTTTTTCCAGAAGTACCAGCAAAGGAAGCACCAGCGCCTGAATTACTTGCCACTGCTAAAGCAATTGTAGAAACGTTTACCTCTCTCATGACGGAACTGCACATTGCTCAAAGACCCAGTCCTTATGCTGTACAAGCAGGAATAAATTATATAGCAGAAACATTGCTACCCCATAATGAAGATTGGGATACACATCTCTTAGCAGCGGGAATATATAGTGAGTTGATGCAAATATTGGAACTAAATAGCACTCAAAGCGATACGTTGGAAAAAGCGTATAAACAAATATGCACGAGGAACATAAAAGAGCCTAACAACTTATTTTTTACAGTTATCCAATGCTTATTGCATGACTACACTTGTCCAAAAAATATTTTTTCTATACTGCAACAACCAAATCGAATACAGTTCCTCACTTTAAGCTCTTTTGTAGAACATCGAGCAGAAGATTCTTGTAATGATAGAGCAATACAAACATTATCGAACATGCTAGTGCACCCAGAATGTAAATTGAGAATGCTCTATTTACAAAATACCCTCAGAATCGGTACCTCAATAGTAAACTTAAGCATGGCCCTACAAAATCATAAATGCAATTTATCTACAATTTATTTTGGAGATAATGCTCTAAACAACGACTCACTAAAAAGTTTAGCGCGAGCCCTACAAAATCCAAATTGTAAGTTGACCTCTGTCTACTTTAGTACGCATGATTATACAAACTCACAAATACTCGATACTAAAGAGCAACAAAATCTACAACAACTATACGGAAATAATTTTACTCCAGAAGGATTGTGGACACTTGCAAAGGCCGTATTGAGTCAAGGATGTAGAACAAAAATATACATGGGATCTAAATCTAAACAAGATGAATTTGATGGTTATTTGAGAGAAATAGAACTTAAGGAGTCCACCTATCAATTCAGAAGCTTGAGCAAATTCTAGGTTTACAAGGGCAAATGGGGGCTGGTAATTTTTCAAAATCTCCCCAAAAACCTTTGTACACGACAAACTTTGGTACATACAAAAACTTGAGGAAAAGTACAGCACTTGTCATCCCGCGACTTGATCGCGGGATCCAGGAATGCAGTGTTTAAGCTGGATACTGTGGTCAAGCCACGGGATGAAGAGACATAAAATATCCAATTTCTCATGGTGCATTCGCATTTACTAAAGTTTGTCGTGTACAAAGCCCAAAAAACATGTCTATGTGTTTCCCTTAAAAATCAAAGTGTTATATTTTGAAATTGGGTTTTCGACTATTTCAATCACGAAGACTAACTGGAATTTAAGGGAAAATCATGGTGCCGAGGAGAGGACTTGAACCTCCACAGAGTTGCCTCCACAAGTACCTGAAACTTGCGTGTCTACCAATTTCACCACCTCGGCGAAATTTATTTTTCTAGGTTAGAGCAGTCGTAGTGACGATATGATTGTGCATATCTAGCTTGATCTGTAGGAGATACTTGCTGGCTGGATGTAATACTACGTGAATCACTATTTCTAGAAAAGGTCATATGGCTCTTGAGACTTGCGCAAATTTGCTCGCGGGCCGTTGGTGTCTCGTTAGGATTTGCCAGTTTAGAAGAAAAATAGTTGCAGCCAGTAACCATAAATGCCAAAACCACAACTAAACCCAATCGAACATGTTTTTTTATGATATTCATTAGGATGTCCCTCTTCGTCGTTTCCCCATTTTCAGGGAGTGATGTGCAATTTCATTATTACCCCAGCCCGACGCTCGTCACGCTACGCGTGCCCCGCTTGGACTGGGCTATTCTATTTCGCCCTTACAGGGCTCTTGATTGTTCATCAATTAATTAGATTTTTCTGCGACCTTTTTGGTTTTCGGTTTGTTTTGTCGACGTTCTAAAACCTTTTCTCTTAGTTCTGCTTGGCCAACTAGCTCAACTAAAGCCATAGGAGCCTTATCACCTGTACGAAAACCGCATTTTAGAATGCGCAAATACCCACCTGGACGCTCTTTAAAACGCTTTCCTAAATCGTTAAATAGCTTACTAACTGCATCAGCATCGCGTAAGCGATTAAAGGCCAAACGACGACCAGCTAAGTTGTCTTCTTTCGCCAAAGTAATCAATGGCTCAGCAAAACGACGCAATTCTTTGGCTTTCGGCACAGTAGTCGTAATAATTTCTTTTTTGAAGAGCGACGCCATCATGTTTTTAAACATGGCTGTGCGATTGCTACTATTGCGGTTTAACTGACGCCCGCTTGTACGATGACGCATAACGATTCCCCTTATTCTATTTCTTGTTTTACTTCTTCGGCTTCAGAACCAGCTTCTGTAACACCTTCTACTTTTGCCGCTCTTTTAGCGCGCCTTGCTTCTTGTTTCTTCTTGAGTTTTTCTTTCAATTTCTTCTTCGACTCCACCATAGCTAAGTTTTGGTCGCCTTCAATACTTTCTATAGCTTCCTCAATATCTGGTAAAGGTGGCAAATCATCGGGTGGCCAATTATCTACAACCATACCTAAAGACAAACTACGCGTAGCTAAAACCGTCTTGATTTCATTTAAAGATTTCTTTCCTAAATTTGGCGTTTGCAATAGATCATTTTCGGAACATTGCACCAACTCGCCTATATAGAAAATATCTTCACCTTTCAAACAATTTGTTGAACGCACTGTTAGTTCCAAATCATCGATTGGGCGCTTCAACAATGGATTCATCTTAGCTTCTTTAGGCTCTGGCTTATAGAGTTCTTCAGCCTGCAATTCAATAAATGCCGCCAGTTGATGTTGCAAAATCGTTGCACAAACGCGAATAGCCTCTTCCGGATCTAAAGTACCGTTAGTTTCCAAATGAATAATCAACTTATCCAAATCCGTACGTTGCTCCACACGAGCATTTTCTACTGAATATGAAACCTTGGTAACTGGACTAAAAGAAGCATCTAAAAGTAGCTCACCAATGGCTTTAGTATCGTCTTTGGCCACGCGAACGTTCGCTGGTTGATAGCCTCTTCCCAATGCTACTTTGATCTGCATTTCTAAAGAACCGCCATCACCCAAGTTAGCAATAACTAAATTAGGATTGACGATTTCAACGTCATGCTCTAAGGCAATATCGCCGGCCAAAACTGGTCCTGGCGTGTTTTTTTTCAGTTCTAAAGTGACTTCTTGACGATCGTGTAGTCTAAATGCCACATTTTTCAAATTCAGCAAAATATCGACTACATCTTCTCGAACACCTGGCAAACTCGCATATTCATGCAAAGCATTGGTAATAGTCACCGATACTACTGCTGCTCCCTGCATAGAGGAAAGCAAAATGCGGCGCAGAGCGTTACCTAAGGTATGACCAAAGCCACGCTCAAAAGGCTCGAGAATGATCTCCGCAACCGTCGGGCTAATCCGTTTTACCTGAATAACGCGCGGTGTTAAAAAATTTTGATAGTACTGTGGGTTCATCTTCTTTTAGCCTCTTTAAAATTTGTCTTACTTGGAATAAAGCTCAACAACATGGTGAATCTTAAATTCAGGTGGCAATTCAGACATTTCTGGATAACGTTTAAAAACACCTTTCATTTTGCTTTTATCCACAGATAGCCAATCTGGCGTTGTTCCGCGGCTGGAAGCGGATTCCAGGGCGCTTACAATACGTGGCTGTTTCTGACTTACTTCGCGTACTTCAATTTCATCATTGAGTGAAACTAAATAGGAAGGAATATTAACTGTTTTGCCGTTCACTTGTATGGATTTATGCGAAACGAGCTGACGCGCTTCTGATCTGGTAGAGGCAAAGCCCAAACGATAAACCACATTGTCTAAACGCGATTCTAAAAGTTGCAATAAGTTGTCACCTGTAGAACCACGCTTACGATCGGCTTCTTTGTAATAATTGTGAAATTGGCGCTCTAAAACACCATAATAGCGCTTTACTAACTGCTTCATACGCAGCTGTACACCATAGTCAGTTAAACGACCATGACGCTTGCCATGCACTCCCGGAGGAGTATCTAGCTTACACTTTGAATCTAAAGCTCTCGCGCCGCTTTTTAACTGCAGATCGGTTTTTTCCCGTCTGGATAATCTACACTTTGCGCCAATATATCTAGCCATTACTTTTTTCCTCTCTTGTTAAACACGTCGTTTCTTACGCGGGCGACAGCCGTTGTGTGGAATTGGAGTTACATCAGCTATAAAGCTTATGTAAAACCCTTGCGCATGCAAGGAGCGAATCGCTGACTCGCGACCAGGACCAGGGCCCTTAACCCACACTTCTAAGTTTCTCATGCCAACTTCGCGCATGGCATTGCTCACTTTTTCTACTGCAACCTGAGCCGCAAATGGCGTGCTCTTACGCGAACCACGAAAACCGCTAGAACCAGAAGTAGCCCAAGCTATAACGTTCCCTTCTCTGTCAGAGACGGAAATAATCGTGTTATTGAAAGAAGCGTGAATATGAATCACACCTTCCGAAACAGTGCGTTTATTTTTTTTACGCACATATTTGGCCGGGGCCTCTGCTGCCTCCGCCGCCGGAACTGTAGCAACTTCTTCTGCAGCCGCTTTCACTGCTTTCGGCTCTTTCTTTTCTTTCGTTTCTGCTGTCATAATAATCTCACTTTTTACTTACTTTACTTTCCAAGACCACTGCCTAACGGCTTTCTCTTACCCTTTCTGGTACGCGCATTTGTATGCGTGCGCTGACCACGGACAGGCAGCCCTCGACGATGTCTGACACCACGATAAGTACCTAAATCGACAAGACGCTTAATACTCATCGCAACTTCGCGACGTAGATCGCCTTCAATTATGTATTTAGCTACTTCGGTACGCAATAAATCGAGTTCTTTTTCCGTCAGATCTTTAACTTTTTTGGACGGACTAACGTTCGATGCTGCACAAATCTTCTTGGCGCGCGGAACGCCAATACCGTAAATAGCAGTTAAAGCAATAACTGTATGCTTTTGAACCGGAACGTTAATACCTGCAATACGCGCTGCTACTGCCATTATTTTACCTCTTAATAAAAAACATGTCTACAAAATTTCTTTTAAAATCAAACGCTTAATTTATAATTCATCATTCACAATTCATAATTTATAATTAAAACTACCCCTGCCGTTGTTTATGACGCGCATCTTTACAAATAACATGCACTACGCGTTTTCTTTTCACGACCTTACAGTGTTTGCACATTCTCTTAACTGACGCTCTTACTTTCATAACAAACCTCAAAAATTATCTGGTTAATAAACCGCCACCGCCATGCATACGCGATTTTTTGAGCAGTGAGTCGTATTGATGTGATAGCAAATGCGACTGAATTTGCGCCATAAAATCCATCAAAACTACCACCACAATTAAAAGCGACGTACCACCAAAATAAAACGGCATGTGCCAACCAAACATTAAAACATCTGGCAACAATGAAACAGCGGTTATATAAATCGCTCCAAAAAATGTTAATCTCGTCATTACCAAATCTATATACGACGCCGTGTTTTCACCAGGACGAAGTCCCGGAATAAAAGCGCCTGATTTTTTCAAATTTTCTGCTGTTTCTTTTGGATTAAACACCAATGCCGTATAGAAAAAGCAGAAAAACACAATCGCAGAGGCATAAGTAATCAAATACAAAGGCTGCCCCATTGTCAAAGCCATACCTATTTGGCTGAGCCAACCCATACCAGGACTATGTCCAAACCACTGCGCCAAAGTTGCTGGGAACAAAATTATGCTCGAAGCAAAAATCGGCGGAATAACTCCAGCCATATTAATTTTTAGTGGCAAATGGCTATTTTGTGCCGCATAAATCTTATTGCCAACTTGGCGCCTAGCGTAGTTGACGGTAATGCGTCGCTGTCCTCTCTCGATAAATACTACAGCTCCCGTCACGACTATAACCAAAGCAATCAACAAGAACAAAGAAATAACTTGCATTTGCCCTTGGCGTACTTGACCTAAAACCTGCGCTACTGCATCTGGAAAGCGCGAAACTATACCAGAAAAAATTATAATAGAAATACCGTTCCCTATTCCACGCTCTGTCATCTGTTCACCAAGCCACATCAAAAACATCGTTCCAGTAGCTAAAGTGATAGTTGCTACGAAATAAAAATAAAAACCGGGCATCAAAACTATGCCAGAACTAGTGAGCCATTTAGCAATACCTATAGCTTGAAAAACCGCTAAAAATAATGTGCCATAACGTGTATACTGGTTAATTTTACGTCGCCCTGATTCACCTTCTTTTTTCAACTGCTCTAACTTAGGCGAAATTGCTGAAAAGAGCTGAATAATAATCGACGACGAAATATAGGGCATTATTCCTAAAGCAAAAATGGTGAGGCGTGACAGTGCACCACCAGAAAACATGTTAAAGAGCCCTAAAATTCCACCTTTCTGATTATTAAATAAATCAGCTA
>Ga0172379_10005120_pt1 | contig 18609 bp, 23 predicted proteins | sample GrowelOW334metaG_FD_119756 | JGI IMG/M metagenome (GOLD analysis project Ga0172379, IMG submission 119756) | Groundwater microbial communities from an aquifer near a municipal landfill in Southern Ontario, Canada - Groundwater well OW334 metaG | ecosystem: Environmental > Aquatic > Deep...
GATCCGAGCCGTGATCTGCTCCACGACATCGTTGTAGTCGCCCACATATTGCTCGACCTTGCGGGTATGAAGATCGAGATAAAGAACGCCATGGGTGAAGGCGTTCAGGAATTCAGCGTCGTGGGAAATGACCAGGCAGGTTTTTTTGTAATTGATGAGAAAGTTAGTCAGATGCTCAATGCCAGCTTTATCTAGGTTGTTAGTTGGTTCATCGAGAAGAAGGATGTCGGGGTCCTGGATAAGGGCGGAGGCGAGAAGAAGTCGGGCTTGCTGTCCGCCGGAAAAGGTTTTGATGAGGCGGTCTTTGAGGTCGCTACTATTTAAACTCTTCGATTCAAATACAGTTCCGTTGTCGGGCGAAACGTCAGCCGCCACCGCAGGCGAGAGGAATCTCCCGACTGCCACGAGCTTGTCGAGTGGCACGAAGGGAGATACCCTCTCGCCGAGAGGTGGCGGGGTATTTGATTGAGAACTTGTAGCTGTCGCTTGTTTTTTCTTCGGCTGAGGCACATGAAGATTGACCACTTCCAAAATTTCATCAATCTTCGGATCCAGATCATAAACTTTTTCCTTGAAGCATTTGGCGAAGAATTCCCTAACAGTCAATTCCAAGTCGGGGCGCGGAATAACCTGGCGGGCGGTGGCAATCGAGGCGTTGTTCGCGACATGAACCTCACCGCTCTCCGGCTTATGGTCGCCTAAAATCAAACCGAAGATAGTGGTTTTTCCGGCGCCGTTCTGGCCCATGAGGGTGATCTTGGTGCCCTGGCGAATGGTGAAGTTAACCTCGTCCAAAATAGGCTTATTGGCACCCCATTCAAAAGAAACATCCTCAAAACGGATGATGGTCTGCCCGCCGAACTGGGCCGGTATTTTGTCTCGATTGATCATAAGAAATGGCCTCTGAGGCCAAGGTATATACATTACAACATTTGGTAGCAATTGGGAAGAAGATGATTGCATAGGTTGCGCCTCTGCATGAATTAAAGTAGTCTCTTGGTAGAAGATTTTATGGAAGAAAACATCGTTATTTCGGGTTTTGTCGAATTCGGTGATTACGTGGACAACATCACCGCCCAAATCGCTCGGGACCTTAAACGCAAAGTGCTGGACGATTTCAAGCCACATCGCATCCATTCGGTAATTTTCCCTGCCACTATCCCTGATCAGAGAGAAGATCGGGGTCAACAGCTCTTTAAATTAGCGGCAAAAACGAATTCAAAAGCGATCATAGCTCTGGGAATGAGCTCATCACTACTAGGACCATGCATAGAACACGTGGCCTACAATTCTAACAGCGGCAAGTACTGCCCGCCGGAACTCGTTGGAACACCAGTTTGTCGTGGATACAATCCCGACCAAACTTTCAAGATCAGCTTGGCTCGTTGGGACCTCAAACTGTTCCAGAGTATCTGCAAAGATGAAGGAATTCAAGCTTCCTTCTCAAGCAAGCCAGGCGGATTCTGTTGCAACCATTTGATGGTCCAGCTCTGTCTCGCCCAGCTCAGTAATCCTGTCTGGCAAAAGATCCCCTGGATCTTTCTCCATCTGCCTTGCTCGCCGGAAGCTGTGGCTTCCTCATACCGCCTTGAGTTTCGTAAGGCTGGTAAGAAAACAATGACGGTTGAGACCGCCATCCAAATAGTCAAGATCCTGATCGCCTCCTTGAGACGCGATTAGGCACACAGTTCCCCGCTTCAGGCGGGGTTCTTTTTTGTATGTGAGGAGAGACCTCTACAGTCTGTAGAGGTCTCTCCTCCGCAAACCATTATTTAGACCTATTCGTATCTTCGAGTTCGATACCATTATTTCTCAAATCAAACCTGACTATGAAGTTCTCAAAAAATCCTTTTTGACCAACAAAGCCGTAGGGCACTATCCCGCCACCCAGAAATTTCATAAATCCCGCTTCAATACTATAAGATTTGCCTCCAACCGTCATCATAACAGGATAGGTATAGTAAGATAAGATTTTTCCCCCAACGCCAAAAACTTCTTGTTTCGTGCAATGGTCTTGGTCAATACCCAAAACCTCGGCAATTTCCTGATCAAAGAAGCAGCGATCTGAACCGGAGTCTATCAAGACCTCGGACTGAATATAGGAACCGTGATTTGAAATTATGACCGGAATAACCGGTCTTCTGGAATCGCCATATAGTCGATATTTGAATTTCATAATAAAATACCGCCAATCGAAGTATGCAATTCCAGAGGCATACGGGTCATGATCGGGTTGGCATAACCCTGCTTTCGAGCTTCTTCCAGAGCCTCTTTCAAAGTCTTGCCGCTACCGACGACGGTTTCTTCATCTTCTTCTTTAATGGCAACCCAAAGGCCCTTAAATCTTTCGTATATTTTTGTGCGATCTATAGCTTTCATACGATAATTTTAACGCCGCCCGGAGAAAAAACAACTACCTGGACGAATATATTCGTGTTACTATAAGATCGCCATTTAAATCCTTGTCAATCTTCAATCTCTCCTCTAAAGCCCGGCTTCGCAACCCTTACCTCACCTCCCAACCCTCAGCTTTCAGCGCGCCGTTAATTTCATTCATAATTTTAGCCACCTCGTCATCCGTCAGCGTCCTCTCAAAAGATTGGAAAATCAGACGGTAAGCGTAGGAAGTTTTGCCATCCTTTTTAAAGACGTCGAATAAAGAATGCTTAACGAGTAATTCTTTAGCACCCGCTTTATCAATCCCCTTTTCAATTGTTTGCCAAACAGTTTCGCTCATAATATATTCCGGGACGAAAAGAGCAATGTCGCGGACAATGAAAGGATAGAGGGAGAACTTGGTGTATCGCTTGTTGGAAGCGGGTTGGAAGTTCAAGTCTTTTAGGCTCAATTTCTTAAGATCTGCTTTAGAGGCAAAGGATTCGACAAGCTCGGAAAGATTGATCTCGACTATGCCAGTCGGTTGAATTTTAGCTTGCAGAAAAGCTTTACTGATGACATCATCTGAATCGTCTTGGGAATTCGAATGACTTGTAATCACCTCCTTGCCAAGAGTTTCAAGAACTTCTTGAATCAGATTTTCAGACTTCAGACCCTTAACTTTCTTTATTTGTCTGGCGCCAATTGCCAAATGAATTTCTTCTGAGTCTTTCTTGAAAATGTGACCAATTTCAAAGATTTTAATGGCTTCCAAACCAAGAAGGTCAGCATTGAGCGCATTTCTTTCCAGGCAGGCAGCCATTCCAAGACTTAAGTCTGGCCGGGCAAAAGCTTTGTCTTTAGCAAGCGGCTTCAAAGTCTCCACTTCCCCTTTTTCAACCAGGGTGTAAAGACTTACCTCGGAAAAGCCCTTACTTGTAAGAATATTTTTAATCTTCTCACACAGGTAAAAACCAGGATTCATAGTCGGCGGATTTGGAAGTTTGGGAGGCAAGATTCCGACAATATGATCGTAGCCGTAGATGCGGCCTATTTCTTCGACAATATCTTCCTTGATAACGAGATCAAGGCGCTTGTAAGGGATGGTGAGAGACCACTTCCCCGATGTCGGACATAGGGAAGAAACAATTATCCCCATCCTTTCCAGTATTTCCTTGGCCTTATCTAGCGGGATCTTCATACCCAAGCGCTCTTCGAGGTAAGCGGGATCAAATTCAATTATCGTTTGCTTGGTCTTAGCGGGATAGATATCGACAACGGGGCCGAACTTGGCGTCGGGATAATATTTACTAATAAGATGACAGGCATTGGTCATGCCTTGATATGCCAGTTCCGGTGTAATTTCGTTCTCGAATCTTTTTGATGAATCGCTTCTGATGTCATATTTGGTCGAAGTCCGGCGAACGACCGTCGGTTCAAAATTGGCTGATTCGATAATAATCCTCTTGGTCTGCTCCGATATCTCAGCCCTTTTACCGCCTTTGGCACCGGCTACGACCAGCGGACCTTCATCGTCGGCGATAACATTATCACTTGTTGTCAAAATCAGTTCCCTTCCGTCGAGAAGGACGATTTTCTCACCGTCTTTGGCAGGGCGAACACAGAGCGAACCATGAACCTTGTCGGCGGCAAAGGCGTGAAGTGGTTGACCAATATCATACATGACATAGTTGGTAATATCGACAATGGGACTTATGGAACGCTGGCCGATAGAATCCAACAGATTATAAATCCACGGAGGCGAATGGGTTTGAAGAGGAGAGACCTCTACAATGCGAGTCATGTAGCGACGGCAGAATTTGGGATCATTTACTTTTACCTTGGGCTCATCTTTAATATTGACCTTAACCTCCGAAGCCAGCCGGTTCTTCATTTTGAGGCCAGTTATAAAAGAAATTTCACTGGCAACACCTTCATGGGAAAGACAATAGTGAGCCATATCCGGCAAGACTTTAATTTCAAAAACAGAATCGGTTTCACCGGAACCCATCCATCCAGCCTCATTTATATCTTCAACCTCAAATGAATGCGCGGCGAAAAGAGCTTCCAGCTCTTTGGTTGAGGGAATGGGTTTATCAAAATAAGTTTGGAGCCAGTTATGGGAAATTTTCATTTTAGAACTGATTTACCAGCCTCAAATCGCCGTTATAAATATACCTAATATCATCAATGCCGAACTTGAGCATGGCGATCCGATCTAGCCCGAAACCGAAAGCGAAGCCTTGCCATTCGGCCGGATCAACACCGGCAGCTTTCAAAACATTGGGATGGACTAAGCCAGCGCCGCCCACTTCCAACCACTTGCCTTTCCAGCGCATGTCGACCTCAACCGAGGGTTCAGTGAAAGAAAAGAAGCTTGGACGGAAGCGGATTTCCACATCCGGACCATAAAGTTTTCGGAACATGTTTTCGAGCGTGCCTTTGAGATGGGCCATGGAAACATTTTTATCAACATAAAGAGCCTCAACTTGGAAAAACTGGGCTTCATGAGTCGCGTCAGTAGCCTCATTTCTAAAGACTTTTCCCGGCACGATAATCCTCACCGGCGGCTTATGTGTCTCTAAGTAGCGTATTTGCACCGAGGAAGTGTGAGTGCGCAAAACCATTCGGTCTTGGTCATTTTGAACATCTAATAATGCCGAGCCCTGCGATTCTAATTTTTGATCTTTGATATTTAATTTTTGATTTTTTATCCAGAACGTATCCTGCATGTCCCTCGCTGGGTGATCCTTGGGAATGTTCAAAGCGTCGAAATTATGGAACTCGTCCTCCAATTCCGGTCCATCGGCTACTGTAAAACCGATCTCTTCAAAAATTGAATAAATCTGCCGGATAATCTGCGTAATAGGATGCAGACGCCCGACTGGTTGGCTTTTTTCCATGGGATAACTTTAGCAGAAAAGACTCTATTTGGGTACTGTTTGCGAGGCGAGGCCTCGCAAGTTTCTGAGCCACCTCCCAGACTTGAACTGGGGACCTTCGCTTTACAAAAGCGTTGCTCTACCAACTGAGCTAAGGTGGCACTACTTCGCCCCTCGCGTAGGGCTTAATTCTTAAATACTGACTACTTATATAGTATGTCTAAATTTATAATAACGGTCAATGTGAGGGGCTTCGAAGTGCAGGCTTTACTTCTCCCCTATCCTCCTCAAATAGAACGAAGCGCCGTGACCGGTAACGGTGCCGCGGCCGCGAACAGCATCGATAAGTTTCTTGCCATGGGGATTCTGAAGAGCCTGATGCTTGATCTCAACATAGACATTGCGAACTCTTAAGAGAACATGGAAGGCTAGCCATTGGGCTAGGGCGATAAAGGTATGGCGATTGAAGAAATTAACCACCTGTCTCAAAGAGTTATAGGTGCTGGAGATTGTAAGATCGGCCCGCCGTCCAAGTCTGGAAACCGGCGAGGGCTGGCCGGACTTGAGCTCACTGCGCTTCAAGACGATCATCAGGATCATTCCTAGAAGCGAGATATAGAAAGTAATTATAAGTGTATACATTTTTTTGAAGTTAAAGAGCGGGTAACCCAAAACCTACGATTCCAAAACCTTGAATCTCTTGAAACGTCCAATAGCCATTTTCTCCCCGAATTTCTGAGAAGCATTATCGATAAGACCTTTGATCGTCACCTCATTGTTCTTGATGAAAGGCTGGTCATTGAGAACCATTTCGCCGAAATAAGCCTCGAGCTTACCATCAAGGATCTTCTGCTTCATGGCTTCGGGCTTGCCCTTGACCTCCTCGGCAAAAACTTCGGCCGCTACTTTGCGATCGGCTTCGGTAATATCTTCCCGGCTCAAAAACTTAGGATTGGTGGCCGTGACATGCATGGCGATATCTCGAGCCAAAGCTTTGAATTCATCCGTATTGGAGACGAAATCGCTTTCAGAAAGAAGTTCAACCATCGCTCCAACTGTGCCGTTGGAATGAATGTAAGCCTGAACGGTCCCAGAATGAAAGACTCGGTCGCTTTTCTTGGCTGCCAATTCACCGCTCTTTTTTCGAAGAATGACGACGGCCTTCTCGAGATCGCCGTTGGCTTCCTCAAGGGCTTTCTTGCACTGCATGATCGAAACCCCCGTCTGTTCACGAAGTTCTTTGATGGTTTCAGTGGTGATGGGCTTGTTTTTTGGCATATTAGTGATGATATTTTCTAAAGTCCGTTCTTGAGGCTTTTCTTCTAATTCTAATGTTTCCTCCTCGTGAGATTTTTTCCGTCCCCAGATTAGGAGTGGACTGATCATGGAATGGCCGGAAGCCCGGCAGAAATTAGACCTTGGCTATCTTACCGGACTGGTAGGCTTTCATAATCTCGTTCACGAAAAATTGAATGCTAGCCTTGGAAGCGTCATTGCCGACGATCGGATAGGTAATCTTAGAAACATCACAATCGGAACCACACAGTGCGATAACCGGAATATTGAAATCAGCCGCTTCCTTGAGAGCATTCTTCTCATGGCGCGGATCGATAATAAAGATAGCGTCGGGAGCCTTCTTCAAAGAAACAATGCCAAAGAACATCTTCTCCAAAGAAGCGATTTCTTTGTCGATAAGCATTCTTTCCCGCTTGGTGTACTTGGCAAGCTCTCCCTTCTCCCGATCGGAGACGAGTTTCTCATAGCGATCAATCCTCTTCCTGATCTGGCCAAAGTTGCTAACGGTTCCGCCGATCCAGCGGCCATCAACATAAGGCATGGCCTGCATCTCAGCGGCTTGGCGCATTGCAGCCGAAGCCTCCTTCTTGCCGCCGACAAAGAGAATGGTCTTGCCTTCCTTAGCCAAAGTAGCGGCGAAAGTCTTGGCCTTCTCGAGCAAAGACTGGGTTTTCTCAAGATCGAAGATATCGGTGCTGTTCTTGGTGCCAAATATATAAGAAGAAACGGTCGGGTGCCTCCGGGAACGGCCCAAGCCGAAATGAGCGCCGGCGGCAAACATTGATTCGATGGTCTTTTGGGTATCCATAAGTAGTCTTAAAGCTACCAAAATCGGGAAACAAAGTCAAACACTTGCATATTTCCGCAAGCCTCTCTATACTTAAAGATACCATGAAAGTCCTCCTTATCGAAGACGATCAGAAAGTTGTTGAAATGGTTAGAGCCTGCCTTCTGGCTGATAACAACATGGTGGAAGTGGCGACCGACGGAGCCAACGGTTCCTTCTTGGCCCGAAGTTTCGACTATGACGCCATAGTCCTCGACAATTCCCTGCCCAAAAAAGACGGTCTAACTATCTGTGAAGAGGTCAGAGCGGCCGGCCGGATGACTCCCATCCTTTTCCTGACCGTGGCCGATGACCTCAAAACCAAGATGGCGGCCTTCGCCAATGGGGCCGATGATTACCTTCAAAAGCCGTTCTCCCTGCAAGAACTAGAAGCCCGGCTCAAAGCCATTACCCGCCGACCAAATCTGCTCAAGGAGACCGTAATTAAGTCAGGCGACATTGAGCTTAATACGGAAAAGCATTTGGTCATCCGGGCCGGACGGGAGATCCATTTAACTCGCAAGGAATTCAATCTACTCCAATATTTCATGGAAAATGCCGGAGTCGTCCTCTCGCGGGCCCTCTTGATCGAACATGTCTGGACGGCTGAAAGCAACCCTTTCTCCAATACGGTCGAAGCCCATGTCCGCAATCTGCGGAAAAAGATCAATGCGGCGGACGAAGACGATTTTATCGCCAATATCCCCGGCCGAGGCTATGTTTTCAATAATCCAACTAAATCTTCATAAAGATTTTATCGATATTTTATCAAGATTTTATCACTTTTTTATCCGGATTTTATCACTATTTGATACGGATTTTATCTCTCCCTGATAGGCTTAACCTGGTTATGCGTCGACATAACCGCTACGACGGAATCTTGTAGCAGCATTCCCTTGCTTGTGCAGGCAAACAAGGTAAGCGCCGCGCGGCTCGCGTTACCGCGCGGCTTGGCTGTTTATGGAGGTGTCACCTCCGGAGGTAGCACCTACATAGGTGGCACACCCAATTAGGCGTGTTACAATTAAGCAATGGATATGGAAACTTTAGCCAAAGAAGTTCGTGAACAGCGAGCTCTCCTCGAACAGACATTTATTTCGGTAGAAAAGACTCGCAAATATTTCCTCTGGACCCTGGTCGCCACGGTCATCGCTTTCATTTTGCCGTTACTAGCGGCAGCCTTTATTATCCCCTCTTTTCTGAGCGCCTATAGCGAACTTCTTGGTGGCGGAAGTTTGGGGTTGTAGGTTAAACGAAGCTCCCCGCCTTTTAGCGGGGAGCGAAGTAGTGCCGAGGACCAGGATCGAACTGGTGACCCTTCCCTCTTCAGGGGAATGCTCTACCAACTGAGCTACCTCGGCGTCTATCAAATTTAACAATATCACATCTACTTGCCCTTCGAAGCTCCGACTGCGTCCTACCGTAGCCTATGGCGAAGGAGGACTGAAAGGAGGAGCGTAGTAGGGCCAAAACAGCTACCTCGGCGTTCTTACTTTTTCAAAATATTCCCAATACTGCTATTAACGCTACCAATAGCGCTTTGGGCTTGGTTAACCGTGCTATTCAGGCTCTGAATAGAACTTTGAGCCTGCTCATAAAGCTTCATGACGGAATCAATATAGGGTTGAAGAAAATAAAGAGCCCCGATACTGACTCCGATAATGATGACCCAGTAGAAGACTCGAAAGGCGGTACCCCACCGATTGGCTCGGCGCATTTGGCGGAGAATAACGTTATTCTCCTCAACTAATTTATTGGTCCGCACTAACAAGAACTTCTCTTCATCGGTCATTCTTGAATCTTAGCAGAAGATCGTCCGTGCCGCAAAAGCTCTCATGTGCTATATTCTTAAGCGTTCCCTATACACATCAATCGCCCCCGTAGTTCAACGGATAGAACAGTTCCGTCCTAAGGAATAGATGTAGGTTCAATTCCTGCCGGGGGCACAAGAACAATTACTCCTCCTCATTCCCTTTCTTCCCCGTCTTCTCAAACTCCTTCAAAGCCTCGACAATCGGCCCAAACTTGCCGTCCAAGATACCCGGCAAGTTGTGCCAGGACTGCTTGATCCGGTGATCAGTAACCCGGTCTTGGGGATAGTTATAAGTACGGATCTTCTCGGAACGATCACCGGTGCCGATCTGGCCTTTGCGGTCGGCTGAAAACTTCTTGGCTTCGGCTTCTTCTTTGGCCGCTTCAAGTTTGGCGGTCAGAATTTGCAGGGCCTTCTCACGGTTGGCCGCTTGGCTGCGCTCGGCCGTCGAGCGGATGACAATACCGGAGGGCTTGTGAGTCAAACGAACGGCTGTCTCGACTTTATTAACATTCTGGCCACCCTTGCCGCCCGAGCGGGAAAACTCGATTTCCAAATCGGAAGGATTGATCTCAAACTTTGATTTCTTGCGAATAGGCATGATGGCGACCGATGCCGTCGAAGTATGGATCCGGCCCATTTTCTCCGTCTCGGGAACGCGCTGGACGCGGTGGACGCCGGTTTCGAAACGAAGCTCGTCATAAACTCCTTTGCCTTTGATCTCGAGCGAAGCTTCCTTGTAACCGCCCAAGTCATTGGTTGACTGATCAACGATCTTGGCCGACCAGCCCCGAGTTTCGCCGTAGCGTTTGTACATATCGAGAAGCTCGGCCGCGAAAAGGGCTGCTTCATCGCCGCCGGCACCGGCTCGGACTTCCAAAATAACTTCATTAGGCTTTTCGTCAACTTCTTTATCGCCTTCGATAATAGATTTCATTTGCTCTTCGAGAGCGCTTTTCTGTTCGGCAATTGAAGCTAGATCAATAGCCACCAATTCTTTCATGGAAGGATCCTTTTCGGCCAAGGCTTTAGTCTCAACCTCATCGCGGTTGAGTTTCTCATAAAGCCCGGCTAAGTAAGCGGTCTTGGGATTATTTTTGTAGGAATCTAAGTTCATGATGTAAGAAGTATGAAGTCTAGCGTTCGAAGTGTCAAACAGGCGCAAATTTATTGCGCCTGAATGATAGAAACGACCGGGTAGCTATTTCTTGCCCTTCTTGGAGAGACGGGTCTTGAACTTCTCAACGCGGCCGGCGGTATCGATGGTCTTGTCTTGCTTGGTATAAAAAGGATGGGAAGCACTGGAGATTTCCACGTGGAAAGCCGGATATTCTTTGCCATCTGTCCACTTCTCCGTTTCCTTGGTATTGATAGTCGAAGGAATAAGGAATTTGGCCCCGCTGGAGTTGTCAGCGAAGATGACCGGACGGTAGTTCTGGGGATGGATCTCTTTTCTCATGAGAGAGACTTTAGCATATAACAGCGCGGTTCGCAAATTAACTCGGGGAAAGGAGCTAAGAGATAAGAGCTAGGAGGTAAGAAGATATTCAAACCATTAGATCCATGTATCTTCTTAGCTCTTAGCTCTAAGCTCTTACCTCCTCGTATTTCTTTCACTAACGTCGGTTGCTCACATATACATTCTCAAACTAAATACATCAGATGCTATAATGTACCCCAAATGAGCACTCGCTTACCGCGGACCCAGGTCGTTTACACCATCGCTGTGATCGGCTTCATCTTCACGATGCACATGGTCATCCCGATGTATTCGAACTCGAGCTTCCTCTCGCTTTTCGCCGATGAGCAGACCCTGGGCTTGATTTATATGATTTCGGCGGCGGTCTCGATCTTCGGCTTCCTTATTGCCCCCGCTTTCATTAGGAAGATTGGTAATTACACAACCGCCCTCATTCTAGTTTGTTTACAAATCGGCCTCTTTTACGGTCTGATGGCCTCGGAAGATCCCGTAACTTTAGCCATCCTTTTCATTCTTCAAGCAGCCGTCAGTTCGCTCATCGGACTCTGCTTGGATATATTCCTTGAAGTTTACACTGACAGCACCAATGTGGGAGCCGTTCGTGGTCTCTATAACGCCACTCTGAACGCTTCCTGGGTTGTCGCTCCGCTAATCGGCTCAATGCTGATCAGCGGCACCAACAATTACCGCAATACTTATGTGGCGGCTTTGGCTATGCTCTTCCCTTTGCTCTACCTTATCTACCGCAACTTCCCGCGTTTCGCCGATCCAAATTACACCCACCTTTCCTTCTGGCGCCTGGTCAAACATATTTCAAGCAACAGAAACTGGGTTAAACTTTGGCTTGCCAACATCATTCTCCAAACTTTCTATTCCTGGATGGTTGTTTACAGTCCGATCTACCTCAACAAAGTCATTGGCTTCAATTGGGAACAAATTGGCATTATTATCGTGATTATGCTCCTGCCTTTTCCTTTGATCCAATACCCGCTGGGGCGCTTGGCCGATCGGAAGTATGGCGAGAAGGAAATAATGTCCATTGGTTTTGCCATCCTGGGTGCATCGACAATTTGTCTTTCATTTTTCACGATCCAAAGCGTTCTCGTCTGGGCCATTCTCCTCTTTGTAACCAGGATCGGGGCGGCGGCGGCCGAGGTCATGCTCGAAACCTACTTCTTCAAAACCGTTTCTTCCCGCGACTCGGCCGTCTTGGGTTCCTTCCGAATCACCCGTCCCCTGTCGTATTTCCTCGCTCCGGCTATCATGATGGTCGGTCTGACTTTGATTAGTTTTCAATATATGTTCGTGGTCATTGGAGTCATTGTCCTGGTGGCTTTGATACCAGCGATGACGATAAGAGATACGAGATAGAGAAAAATAGGAAGTTCAAATTTCAAAATCCAAATGACAAATCAAATCCAAAGCCTAAAGTTCAAATCCTAGAATGCATTTTGAACTTTGACATTGATTTGTCATTTGGATTTTGAAATTTGGATTTTTCACTTTGCGCTATCAGCTTTTTTCCCCTATAATCGCTCTATTATAACTTAATTGTAAAACGATGTTCAAAATAAAGTCAGTCAAAGCCAGAGAGATTCTGGATTCGCGCGGCAATCCGACGGTAGAAGTCGATTTAATTCTTTCCGACGGTTCCTTCGGCCGGGCGGCCGTTCCTTCCGGCGCTTCAACGGGTAGCCATGAGGCGGTTGAACTCCGCGATGGCGACCCTAAGCGTTATGGAGGCAAGGGGGTTCAAAAAGCCGTTGATAACACCAATAAGATCATTGCCAAAGCTTTGAAAAATGGCAAATATGACCAGAAAACTCTTGATGCCAAACTGATTACTCTTGACGGCACGCCCAATAAGGGAGGCTTGGGAGCCAACGCCATCTTGGGAGTTTCGATGGCTTTCGCCAAAGGTGTCTGCGCCAGCCAGAACAAGCCAGCCTACAAATATTTCAAAGAACTAATCAAGGCCAAAACTTTGACCTTGCCGGTTCCAATGATGAACGTTGTGAACGGCGGTCAGCACGCCGAGAATTCGACCGATATCCAGGAATTCATGATCGTCCCCGTCGGCTTCAAAACTTTCAAAGAAGCCTTGCGAGCCGGAGCGGAGACTTTCCACGCTTTGAAGAAAATTCTCAAGGGCCGCAAGTTGGCTACGACCGTGGGCGATGAAGGCGGTTTTGCTCCCACTCTATCGTCCAATGAAGCTCCTCTAGAACTTATTGTCGAAGCCATCAAGGCGGCCGGCTATGTTCCCGGCCAAGATATCGCCATTGCCCTCGATGCCGCAGCTACGGAATTCTACAAGGACGGCAAATATGTTTTGGCTCGCGACGGCCAGTCTTTCACTTCAGCTGAACTTGTGAGCTGGTACGAACAAATGGTAGCTAAGTATCCAATTATCTCCATTGAAGACGGCTTAGCCGAAGATGACTGGAATGGCTATAAGATGATGACCGAAAAGCTTGGCTCCAAAATTCAACTGGTAGGTGACGATCTTTTCGTGACAAATATTGAGAGGCTAGCCATGGGTATTGAGAAGAAAGTAGCCAATTCGATCTTGATCAAACTCAATCAGATTGGCACGATCAGCGAAACGATCGAGGCCATCAAGATGGCTTCCAAAGCCGGCTATACTTCCATTATTTCCCATCGCTCGGGCGAAACCGAGGACACGACGATTGCCGACTTTGCCGTTGGGACAGCGGCCGGCCAGATCAAGACGGGTTCACTTTCACGAACTGATCGAATGGCGAAGTACAATCAGCTTCTAAGGATTGAAGAGGAATTGGGCAAGAAGGCAGTTTATCCTGGAAGAAAGGCTTTTAAGCAATAGAATTTTGTGGTCTAACTCTTTATCCCCCAAAAGCTGCGCGTTGTGCACAGCTTCTCCCCTAAGTAGTTCAGAAAGTGTTATTGACTATTTGTAATTTTGAAATAGACTTATAACAGGTCAGGATTACTTAACGGAGAAGATCCTTAAATAATACACATAGGGTCCGCAAAAAATCCGGCCTAGCCGGACCAGGACACCACTTTATACTTTCGGAACCTCTCTCCTTAGTAATGTGACCGACTATGCACAAAACCGCCCTCGGGCGGTTTTTGTGTGGTTACGAAGACTAAGCTTGCTTCGGAGTAACCGGCGGAACCGGGGTACCCGGGGTCGGAGGAACTGGCTTGGCCATGTTATTGGGCGGGTTGGTTAACTCCCGCAAGATTCGTCAGTTGCTAAAGTGAACGACGAATAAGTGTATTATAGACTGCCGGCAAGCGCCTTCCTCTTTCCCTCAAAGACTTGACTACTCGTCAACGGCCAAGACGTTATTTTGCCTATAAATCGAGCTCCCCCGGCGTGATGTAATTAGGGTCAAAATTATGACACAAAAATGTATTTATGGACATTTTTCAACCGATTCAAGACTGAATTATTGTTTGGCTTTGCCCTGGTTCTTAACAGCTTGGATAGCCTGGCTAAGCTTCTCTTCGTCAGCCAAAAAAGTCTTCTTCACAACCTTGAAATCTTGATCAAGCTCATAGACCAGAGGAATACCGGTTGGCATATCTACTTCAACAATTTCCGCGTCGGACAATTTTTCGAGATGCTTCATCAACGCTCTCAAACTATTACCAGAAGCGGCAATGATGATTTTTCTTCCGGATTTTATCACAGGAACAATCTCGGCCTCCCAATATGGAATAACACGCTCCACGACCTTCTTTAAATTCTCGGAAAGAGGAATTTCCGACTCCTTTAAATCAGCGTAAAGAGGATCTTTCCCAGGATACATCTCACTTTCCTTGGTGATCGGCGGAAGCTCTACATCATAACCGCGACGCCATAATTTCACCTGAGCTTCACCGTACTTTGCAGCCATTTCGGCCTTGTTCAGACCTTGAAGCGCACCGTAAAAGCGCTCGTTAAGTTTCCAGGATTTGCGAATTTCGATATTTTCTTCGCCTAATTCTTGAAGAACAATATCTAATGTCCGATTGGCACGCTTTAGAACCGATGTAAAAGCCAAATCAAAATCCAAACCAGCTTCCTTCAAAGCTTTACCGCCAATATGAGCCTCCTCTATCCCCTTTTCGCTCAAGTCGACGTCAACCCAGCCTGCAAAACGATTCTCTTTATTCCAAACACTTTGCCCGTGCCTGATTAAAACTAATTTATACATGCAAAGATTATACAGGAAAATATGTTTTGGGCAATTACAGAGGTCCGACCTCTGTGCGCTTAACAACCAAAGCCCCCAAATATCTGATGAAAAGAATGGAAGCCGTGGCAATGAAAACGCCCAGAGCCCAGCCGCCAATAACATCCGAAGCCCAGTGGACGTTCAAGACCAGGCGGCTCAAGCCAATAGCGATAACAATAATAACCGAGAGAACTATCAAGAGTTCCCTCTTAATCCACGAATGAATTCGCGGAACCAAAAGATATGTCAAAGACAGGAAGAAGGCGGCAGCTAAAGCAGCATGAGCGCTTGGAAAGCCGGGATTATCAACCAAAACCTGAAGAGCATTTGGCGGGCGAAGACTGATAAAGAATTCCTTCAAAAGGCCGATGACTATCAAAGTAACGCCAACCGAGGAAATTATTATCAAAGCCGAACGGAATTTTCGAGAGAAAAGATAGGTGAGACCGATGATTATGCCAACAATGCCAAGAACGGCCGGACTGGCTAGGGTTGAAACAAAATCAGCCAAAACCACCGCTTTCAAATGAACATGGTTAAAATTGTCCATGGCAATATTAACCCAGACATCGAAACTGAGTTTGAAAGAATCATTGACTAGTTTTTCAATAACTACAGCCAGAGTCGAGAGAGAAAGAATGTTTAGAATCAACGAGAAAATCTCGTAGCGGCGGAAAATATGAAAACGTAAGTTAACGAATCGATAACCCCAAATAATGAGGAGTGAAAAGAAAATGGCGATTACAACAACTTTACCCATATAGACCGCGGCAAAATGGTAGCCAGCGCCGAAGAAATATCCGACAAAGACGGAACAGACTGCCCAGCCGATTGCTCCGATGATATTAAAAAGCCAAAATTTGCCAGCCGAGGTCTTGGATGCGCCAACCAAGAAAGGCATCAAAGCCCGGGTGGCCGGTGTAAAACGGCCAATTAGCATGGCTTTGCCGGTATGACGATCGAGTAATGACCGAGCTTTATCAATTTGCCGATTGGTTACGAAAAAATATGGCCGCAAGCGGTCTATGAAGGTCAAGCCGTAACGGCGGCCGAGGTAAAAACCTAAATAATCGCCAAGAATTGCTCCACTAACGGCCAGAACAATAACCCAAATTAAACTAAGGGTGCCGACTCGAGCCAAAAAGCCGGCCGTAATAATAGCGACATGACCAGGCACAGCCATTCCAACTAAGGGGACCCCTTCAAGAAAAGTCAACAAAAACAGAATAATATATCCTCCGGAGACAATTAGAGCTTCGAGATTTGCCACCAAAGCAGAAAAAAAAGAAGCGAAAGGCATAGGTTGTTGCTAAAGTATAACACGCTGTGATAGAATATGACCAAGCGATCTAAACCTGCCTCGCGACTTTTAATTTAAAAATAATTAATATTATCGTATAAAATTACGAGTAAAATAAATGAAAAACGTCACAATATACTCGACCCCCACTTGCGTCTATTGCGGCATGGCCAAGACCTTTTTTAAGAGCAACGATGTCCCATTCACTGAGTACGATGTTGCTTCAGACTTGCCCAAGCGCAAAGAGATGATAGACAAGACAGGCCAAATGGGCGTGCCGGTCATTGATATTGGGGGCGAGATGATCGTCGGCTTCGACGAGCCCAAGATCAAGAGCGCCTTGGGGATTTAAGGTTTCCTTGTAAGTACGAGAAGCAAAAACCACCTGTAACGGTGGTTTTTGGTTTAGGTGAGAATGTGTACTTACAACACAGTTAGGAATCTCCAAAAAACTCTTTCCAGTTTTTAGACACTTCATCACAGATATTACTGTTTAATATAAACAGCGCTCTGAGATAGTCATATTTTATTGAAATAGTATAGTCATAAAAATCTAGTCTATTTGGATATTGCTTCATATATTTTTCTATTTTAGTTTTATCATCCTTATCCACAACTCCCCCATTATGAACAATACTATTACGAATTATTCTTGCAACTTCGAATTCCTCCCTGAGTCTCAAATCTGGAATAAATGTAATATCCAATATCTTTTCTAGATAACGAACGGAACGAATAACTCCAGCACCTGGTAAATCTCTATAATTTAACTTTTGCCTTGTTTCCTTAAACACATGATCACATAGACTAGATATCCGCGATTCCATGAATAGAAATACAGATACGACAAACGAACGATGCATCATCTGCTTCATTTCGTACGCCTCGTTTGCTAGATCAGCGAGATAATCATCGAAGTTATCTTCATTTTCACTTGAGAGATGGTGCTTCTTTTGTTCAGATATCTTTTCCCTCTCAATTTCTATTTGCTTCTCATCATCATCGGTAGTAGTTTTTATAAGAACAAGGAATCTTTCAAAATAGCGATTCTTTTCATCGACCATCAAGTTTAAGTAAGTCATATACCAGAATCTAGCTGGTCAAATAGACGATTCAGTCTTTGACCATACTGAAAATAGTTTTTCATAGAATCTTGATATTTCTGAGTATTAGACTGATACTCTGCAAAAGATAATTTCCTGTCTCGTGACCCTTTGCTGGCCTCGGCCAAATCAACGATAACTTGATGCAATAGTGTAACACTATTGATTAGAGCTGCTGTGTAATTAAGCAAAGTTTTCCTAAACTGATTTTGTACTTGAGACTTATTATCAACTAGACCCGCTATTGTATTTTGTTTCAATTTTAATTCATCAGCAATATCTTCAATCTTGTCTTTGAATAAATCGAATGGAATAGGCGTAAATATGCTCCAAAAACTAGCCGACCTCTTATGCAATTCTTTATCTACCGCAATGTATTTATCCAATAGAATGTTTACATCAAGCGCTAGTTGTTTTAATTGTTCCTTATTCATTTTAGTTATTAGTAATTATTTACTATAAAAATGCTGCAACAATTCCGATTGAGAAATGTACTTTGAAGCTTGGTTCAAAATTCCCTTGAGAGTACCCTTGGCAATGGGATTGTGATTAGGAACAATCAATGTCTGGTTCATACCTAACATGACTCGGCGCAATTTGATATGACTCCCGGTTTGATCATGGACAATAAAACCGAAACCTTTCAGGATTTTGATGATATCTTTACCTGAGAGCGCTTTAAGCTTTGCTCCCATAAAGATTTGCAGGGAGTTCAAAGCTGGTAAGGATTGACGGTTCTGGACCAAAACCTAGCAATTTAGAATCCTCACCCTTAAAGAACAGCTTCACGGCATCGATAATATTAGTCATCAACTCTTCAAAAGTCTTACCTTCCGTGACAATCGGAATATTGACACCTTCAGCTGTATAAGTGTTATCTTCATTTGAGACGAAAAATTGGATTATATTCTTCATAACCTAAAGAATAGCACACTTATTTTTTAATTCAATAAGTGCCTGCATTTCGACTGTGTTCTCCGTAGTCTTGGTGTAGGAGGAAGCAACCCCGTGCGTTACGGGGTTGCGAAGTAGTGCGGGTAGCGAGAATCGAACTCGCGTCTCAACCTTGGGAAGGTCGCATTCTGCCACTAAACCATACCCGCCTTCGCTTAGCTGGTTATCCAACGAGGCCGAGGCGAACATTGTTTATAGTATTTTATGACAACTACTGTAAAAAACCGGCTAAGCTACGGCGGGGCAAAGCCCGCTGGAGAAGCTGATTCCTGGCACTATTATAATATCCTTAAAAACCGATAAATGACAACAGCCGGCTCCACCAACTAAGAGAAGGCGATTCGAGTACCTCTGAAGTTGAACCGAAATTA
>Ga0172379_10005121_pt1 | contig 18608 bp, 25 predicted proteins | sample GrowelOW334metaG_FD_119756 | JGI IMG/M metagenome (GOLD analysis project Ga0172379, IMG submission 119756) | Groundwater microbial communities from an aquifer near a municipal landfill in Southern Ontario, Canada - Groundwater well OW334 metaG | ecosystem: Environmental > Aquatic > Deep...
GGATATTCAAAATCTAAATTTGGATAACTATGCCAAACAAGTTTTTGGCCCATACACCTCAGGCGTCATAACCAGAAGTTTATTAAAACAAATTAGATACATATTTGGCTATTGTCTTCATCCTTTAAATCATAGCCAAAGGGCATGCTTTAACTATCATCTGGGACATTGCCCGGGAGCGTGTACGGGTGAAATAAATGTTCAAAAATATCACCGGCATATTGGCAAGATTAAGAAATTTCTATCCGGGAAATTCATTGTTCTTGATAAATCTCTGCATCTGGATATTAAAAAAGCCATGAAGAAAATGGATTACGAAAAAGCCGGAGATATTAAAATTCAAATCGAAGGCTTGCATCACTCATTAAGCACCAGAAATTCCAGTCTTCTATTGAAATTATCGGACGCTACGGGCCGGCTTCAATATGAAATAGTCAAGAAATTACAACATCCGAAACTAAAACATCCGCCCTACAGAATCGAATGCTATGATCTGGCTCATCTTCAAGGGGAAAATTATGTCGGGTCCATGTCGGTGTTTGTCAAAGGCTCTCCCAGTATTACGGACTATCGTCATTTTCATATTCGGTATCCCGACAAATCCGATCCGTATGCCATGAGACAAATCATCGAAAGACGCTTAAAGCACAGTGAGTGGAGGTTTCCCGACTTAATTGTTTTGGATGGAGGTATTCCACAGCTTTCCATCGTCAACTCCGTCATTCCAAATCACATTCCCGTGATTGCTCTGGCCAAAAAAAAGGAAACCCTCTATTTTTATAACGAAGATCAAAAAGTAATATCCATCAATCTTCCGTTGGAAGACCCCGTTCTTAATCTATTTCGAAATATTCGCGATGAGGCGCACCGTTTTGCCAATACCTTTCATATAAAACAGAGGCAAAAAAACCTAACTAAGTAATATACTGATAGTAGATGAAAATATTTCTGAGACATGTATTGGTAAACTTATTGGTTCTCTACTTGACCGATTTGTTTTATCCCGGATTCTCGATTCGGCATGACTTAAAAACTTTGTTTTCCGCAGCCATTATTTGGCTTCTATTAAACAAAATTGTTAAGCCCATCATCAAGCTTCTTCTATTACCCATAAATCTCATTACCCTAAATTTATTCACCTGGGCCATCTCATTATTAACCCTTTTCTTACTTCAAACTCTTGTCGGGGGTATCTCCATTACCAGTTACGCGTTCCCCGGAATGAACTATGAGGGATTTATCATTCCCGCCATGTTTCTGGGAACATTTCTCTCGTATCTTATTACCTCTACGCTCCTAAACACCATCCACAACTTCATTTTTTGGCTCATTAGAAAAGATTCCGATTAGAAGCTATAATAGGGAGCATGCAAGCCACACTAATCATTCAGATCATTGTTTCTCTCATTCTTATCATCCTCGTGACTCTTCAGTCCAAAGACTCCTCCCTCGGCACCGCCTTTTCTTCTTCTACCCAATCCGGCTTCCACACCAAAAGAGGACCGGAAAAAATGATCTATCTGGCCACCATTATCTTTTCGGTGATATTTTTGATTCTCTCATTTCTTAACATCGCGATCTGGAAATGATAAAACCTTTACGGGAAAGAATCTGGTTTATCAAAGGATTCTTCAAAAAATATTTTCTACAAATTGTCATTAGTCTCGGCGTTACGGTTTTGGTAGCGGTCTTGGGTAGTTTGGTGATCTCCAAATTACCTCAATCAAAGGCACACTACCGGATCGGGATTGTGGGTCAATTTGGATCCGGTCAGCTACCTCCTTACATCATCGGTCTATTGAATTCCGGACTGATTACCCTAGACGAAAACTTAGAGCCGCAACCGGCATTGGCCGAAAGGTGGGAAATCGAAAACGACAGCAAAACATATACTTTTTATCTCAAGCCTAATCTGAAATGGTTTTCCGGCAAAGATGTCAAGGCCACCGATATCAAAATATCTATTCCCAATATCAATATCGAGACTATTGACCCAAATATAGTTCGTTTCCGGATCCCCACCAAATTTTCTCCCTTTCTTTCCTTGTTAAACATACCTCTTTTAAACTCAAAAGGAGAAATAATCGGAGAATATGAAATCAGACTCAAACAAAAATCATCCGGGGTAATTTCTCAAATTACGGTTGATAGTCAAAACAAGACCCTAATTTTTAACGTATTTCCCACCGCCAAACAAGCGCTTACCGCTTTTAAACTGGGTCAAGTCGATCTGGTTTTAAATCTCCCTTCCGAATACCTGTCCGAAGCGGAACAATACGGAAAAATCTCCAAAAAGGTTGATCTCTCCAGAGTGGTTATGCTAATTTTCAACCAGCAAGATCCAAATCTAAAAGAAAAAACCGTCCGCCAGGGAATAGCCTATTCGCTCAAAGACAAGGTTTTTAATCAAACCGAAGCTCTAACCACCATCAATCCAAATTCTTGGGCCTTTAACCCTCTGGTCAAAACGTATCCTTATAGTGCCCAAAAAACAAAGGAGATGATTAAATCTCCCATATCGTTAGAACTGGCTACCACCCCGGAGCTGTTATCCGTTGCCGAAAATATCAAAACCCAGCTGCCGTCCGACCTCATTAGTGTAAGTACTAAAGTAGTTACCTCCGTTCCGGAACAATTTCAATTACTTCTCACTTCTTACAGTATTCCCGCCGATCCGGATCAATACCGTGATTGGCATTCTACTCAAGCCACCAATATCGGTCGTGGATCCGATGAAAAAATTGACAAACTACTCGAAGATGGGCGGATTACTCTTGATCAAACGGAAAGAAAAAGAATCTATTTTGATTTCCAGAAGACCTTTTCCGAAGAACTACCGTCTCTAGTCCTGTTTCACCCCTCGGTCTTTAATCTAGCCAGGAAAGAGGCCTACTTCTCCATCATCGACACCAACTAATTAGACGAAGACCTATAACTTGACTCTTAGGCCGTCCCGTGGTATCATCCTTGAGTACTTTAAGCCTTACCCAGTCTCATAAAACGGCATAATACAGGAGGTTTCTATGCTACCGTTTTTACACGCACTAAATTTTGTGGTAAATCTGTCCTTCATGTTTGTTCTTGTTGCCACCTGGCGTTCAAAAAGCGTCGGTACCTTTACGTGGAGAGTAATTTTGATCGTTATTCTCCTCTTGTTTAAAATATATTTTGGATACGTAGGCCTCACCATCGCATGGGGAATCATCCTCGCTCTAAATCTTATATGCCTGGTGGGTAGCATAATTGAAGCAAAAAACGCAAACCAACCTGAACCGTGTGACGATCTCCGGTGCCCATATTGTGGCTCCGAAACAAAAACACTCGATGGTACGTGCGCCAAATGTGGCGGGGAACTTTCAGCAAGGTGACAACCATCTCCATCAGCCCGTTTCAGAAATGAAGCGGGTTTTTTTGTGTGGGCGGGGGAGACTCGAAGTCTTCGGTAACTTCTGCTGAAGTTCCTCTGACCGCGCCTCGTCGCCGTCGCGACTCCGGCAGGTTCGAGTCTTCTGATTACAAAAAATCTCCCCGCAAGGGAGAGATTGTTTTGTAAGTGGGCGGGGGGGGACTCGAACCCCCATGAGTTGCCTCACAGCGTCCTGAACGCTGCGCGTCTACCATTTCGCCACCTGCCCAACGATAGTAATTATATCAAGCTCAATTCCTCTTTCTCCTGATATAATAAATAGGCATGCCAAGCTAGCCAAGATGGTCACGGCGCGTGTCTGAAAAACACGAAATTGAGGTTCGAGTCCTCAGCTTGGCACTCTGTTTTGGTAAAATCAGATTATGCGGGAATAGCTCAGTTGGCTAGAGCGTCTCCTTGCCAAGGAGAAGGTCGAGGGTTCAAATCCCTTTTCCCGCTCATTTTTTTCATTATGCCGAGGTGGCGAAATGGTAGACGCACTACCTTGAGGTGGTAGCGGGAGCAATCCTGTGGAGGTTCAAGTCCTCTCCTCGGCACAATTAATACGGACTCTTAGCTCAGTTGGTTAGAGCGCCTCGTTTACATCGAGGAGGTCGAAGGTTCGAATCCCTCAGGGTCCACCAATTTGCGCGTATAATGAAATACTCATGCCAATGAATCAGGAAGACTTCGAAAAGTATTTGGTTTCCGAATATTTCAAATACGGCTCTATCAATAAGGTCTTTTCGGCCCACTCATACGACCTTCCCATTTCTTTTGCCGGTTATACCCGAGTATTATCCAAATATAAAGTTGTCAAATCGGCCGGACCAAACAGCAATCTATCCGAATCCCTTCACATCTTAAGTAAACTGGCAAATTACAAAATTCCGCTGGAAAGAATTTATCATCAACACGCACCCAAAAAAATTCAGGTCTCAACCAACACCCTTCACCGGATTCTTCACTATACCCGTCTGGGGCTTACAAGGCGTCAGGGAACGGCTTTGATAATTACCCAAAAAAATAAACCCGGATATTTCCTCATGGGCAACGACCAAACTATATCCGATCCTGCTCTGGGACACAAAGGCGATCTGTCCTTGCCCATGGGACACTCAAAAATTAACGAGAATCCAAAGGATTCTATCCTTCGGGTTCTTCAACAAGAAGTCTTTACCAATCTGGTTTTGAAAAACAACTTCCCGGAAAAAATTCTGCCTGAACACCCAAATCCGGTTATGTTTATCAATATCGCGGATATTAAAGTCGCTGTTTTTCACCTAGAGCTTTCCGGAAATTACTCTTTTTCCAGCTTCAAATTAAATAACCTAAAGTTCTATGATTCAAATAATTTGCATCGGTTAAAAATTCGTCCAGGTGTAGAAGAAATGCTAAATGGTTTTCTAAACCAATCGATTACAAATACCTCTAAAGTCCCTATCATTACCTCAAATCTAAATCGAACCTTATATGTAGTAGCCAAAGTACCCGTTCAAGGCTAATTTCCCTCTCCGCGTGGTAAAATTAGTCCGCATTGCCGAGTCGTCTAGTGGTAGGACGCCTCCCTTTGAAGGAGGATATCCTAGGTTCGAATCCTAGCTCGGCAACAAAAAGGGAGCCCCGAAGGACTCCCAAAACCACGATCAACGTAAAATCTTGTTCAGCTCATCCTCACGCCAAGCAATCAAAGGCGCACTGAGGGTACAGAAAACAATCGGAATGATCATCAGCCAGGAAAAAGACCCTGCGGTAAAAAATGCCACCAGTGCCAATCCCAAACCAAACAAAAACCCGATTAACAGAACGCGACGATTAAAGTACGATTTCAATCCAGACATTTTTAAATGATCTCCTTTTTGGAAAAGATGGAGATATGATATCACAATTATTGATTTTCAACCCCTATAGCCCTATTATGGGTAAACAGTGCCCAAAAAGGAAACAAGTATCGAGTTAAACCAAGAAGAAGAAATTCTTGAGCAACTGGCACTGGAATCCGCCCCGATTCATCTTCATTTGTATCAGCCACCCAGAGTTTTAAATATCTCGATAAACAATCGAGATGTCGCGGTCTTCAATATTTCCGGAACTTCCTCATCATTTTCCGGATATAACCATCAAATTGTTGCCGAAAGCTACCGGCCATTGGCACAAAAGGATCTTTTATCCGATCCAAATATAAGCTGGAATCTAAATGGAGTTACCGCCGACTGGCTCGAAGCCTATTATCCGGATCTGATAACTGATCTAAAAAACCAAGTTGATAAAGAGGCAAAGCCTCCGGTGGGAGATACCTATCTACATATTATTTTTCCCTTTCTCGGCACCGAGCACAAAGACATGCTTCTCCAAATCAGTCATCGTGTCTATCGGGAAAGGTGGGGTGTCGATCAAGAAACCGTCTGGTTGCCGGAATCGGCTGTCGACATGGACACTTTATCCGTATTAGCAAAAAACAACATTCACGCCGTGCATCTAAGAGAACATCAAACCACCGGTCAAAAACGTGATAATTTTATGGCTATAAAAACAAAGTACGGCAAAATTGGCATTATCTCCGGAAACAATTATTTAAGTGGCAAAATCGGTTTTGATAAACCATGGTCCGACTCATTTTTTGACGACTGGTACATACAATCACAGCACTTAGGTTATGCACCCAGAATATCCATTGATGGCGAGACTCTGGGCCATTGGTGGAAAGCCGAGAATGGTTCCTTCGAATTTACCAAACATTTGCTAAGCCACTTAAACGATGGCCGTGAAGGTAGAAAATTATTGTTCAAACCGGACACTATTCCGGAGGTAAAACTAATTGAAAAAACCAGCTGGAGCTGCATGGACTCCGGTCTCGGGCGTTGGAAAGGGGACAACGGCTGTCGGTGTGCACTCCCGCAAAATGAATATCTGGCAAACAAAATCAGATTTCTAAAAAGGGAATTATTTGAAAAATTAACCATTGCGGGCTCCCGGATAGATACTTCTCTGGAATCTATCCTTCCCGGTTGGCGGCCGTTATATATCGAGTGGTTTTTAGGAATGAGACAAAATATGGCGCGGGGGCTACCGATCTCCGCCGAATTTCTCAAGGACAAAAGCCTTGAAAAATTATTCATTTCCGCTTACTGCCGGGACATGGGTTGGACCAGTTGCGGCTGGTTCTTTGGCGACGTCGACGGATTTGAAAGACAGCTACCCAAAAACTCTCTCATAGCCATCTCTGAGATCATGAACTGGCCGGACGTCCGTCCAATCCAATAATTTTCTTTACACTTGCTTTCCTTATTACAAAGTAGTTATAGTTACTCATGCCTGAAAAAGACATCGAGACACTCAATTTTGAAGGACCTGAAAATGTTAAACAACAAAAAACTGAAATTGTATTACAGACAAAAAACCAAATTATTGAAGTAATAAATAACGCTAAAGACATGAAAGAGGTCTGGGGTTTTGTCTTTGAAGTAATGGTCCATAAAGAGCTTGACGAAAGACGAAAGGGTACGCCCGAGACGGAAGAACAAATAAGCGTTCGTAAATTACTCGAAAGTATGTATGAAAACGCTGATGTGATTCTCGGTAAAGGACCTAAAAAACATGCCGGGAAACCTGATGGCATAAGGCTTGGTTTTGAAAATAATAGATTAGTTATCGAAGAAATTTTTGAAATAAAGTCGTCAATTGCCGCCTATGATCATGGCAACGAAAGTCTACAACCTCGAATGACCCTGGAAACAATAAGCGACGTCGTCAACGTTGCCAATCTTATACTCGGTGGTAAAGAAAATAATGATATTCCTCCTCAATCATCAAAACTAAGTTCTAACGAAATAAATCAACGAAATGCCGAACTAAATAAAATTAGGAATCAATTATCAAAAATAAAAAAGAAATCGTCCGACGATTTGGAAAAGATAGCTTTTTCAGAAAACCTGGCTTACACGGTAATTCTGCCAAACAAAGAAAAACTCTATGGTTTTGATCCCCATCAAATAGAAAAAGAATGTCAATACGCTGTCATTATGAAAATAGAATCTAGTATTTTTTCAAAGGCTGAGCTATACAAGATTATCGAAACAATTACGGAAGGGATCTCAAAGTAACACAAGACAAAATAGAACGAAGCTGATATATTAAAGAGGTTAAATCGTAAACAACTAATGGACAATCAAAACACACAAACACCATTACCCGAGGGCACAAACGCTCCCGTCACCAGTCTTTTTGCTATCGAAAATTTAATCAAAACTCATATTTCTCATATCGAATCCGTCAAACTTGAGCTTCACAAGCAATCCGAGATGTTCAATGATATTCTGAGTAACGATCCGGCCTACAAAAAAGCCTCGGATGAAGGCAAGGAAATAAACAAGAAAAAATCGGAGGCAAGACAGAATATTTTAAAATCTCCATCTAACGCCTCTCTAAATCAAAAAATTAAGGACATGAAACAAGAGATGAAGGAGCTCAAAAATGCTCTAAGCAATTATCTCCAACAATATCAAAAAATTGCGGATACCGATCAAATTGAAAGTGAGGACGGGGAAGTCAGGCAGATAGTCTACTCTGCTCACTTGGTAAAACTCTCGGGAAGATTTTCCAAATAAACCCCTATATAAGAGCTTGCTCAATCTCTTTTTGATAATATAAATTATCAAAATATCGATCTGCGCTTCCTCTTATATCTACGCCCATAATTGCCTTGCATTATAGGCTTGATATAGGGTATAATACTTCGTTACCTCAAAATACTTTATGCTTAATACCAGAAATATTGCCGTTATTGCTCACGTAGATCATGGCAAAACCACTCTAATCGACGCTTTCATCAAACAGTCACACATTTTTCGTGACAACCAAGATGAAATGAATCAGACTACTTTGCTGGATAGCAATGAGCTGGAAAGAGAGCGGGGGATTACTATTCTGGCAAAAAATATCTCAATTAATTATAGGGGCACAAAAATCAATATTATCGATACACCCGGGCACTCGGATTTCTCGGGAGAAGTAGAGCGTACACTCGGAATGGCCGATGGGGCATTACTAATTGTCGACGCCCAAGAAGGACCCATGCCTCAGACCCGTTTTGTCTTAAAAAAGGCTTTTGAGCTGGATCTTAAGGTTATCGTGGTTATCAACAAAATCGATAAGCCAAATGCCAACATTTCTCAAACCGAATCAAAAATTGGCAACCTATTTCTGGAGCTGGCTACCATCGATTCTCAGCTCGAATACCCTACACTTTATTCCGTTAGCCGTACGGGAAAGGTTTTCAAAACTCCTCCAACAAACTTTAATCAAGACGGCAACGTCATTCCTCTCTTGGATGAGATTCTTTCATATATCCCGGCTCCTACAAACGACCAAGAAGGTACCTTCAAAATGTTGGTTTCCTCGTTGGATTACAACTCTCATCTGGGCAGAATTATTGTGGGTAAAATACATCGAGGCACCGTCAAACCGGGTCAAAAAATTCTAATCTTGGGAGATACAAACAAAACAGCCCAAATTGATAAAGTTTATGTATCGGAAGGGCTTGGACGGGTGGAGGCCAAAGAAGCTTTTGCGGGTGATATCGTTGCTCTGACAGGCATAAAAGACATCAAAATTGGCCAAACCATTTCGACAGTAGGAGATACCGAGCCTTTACCTTCGGCCAAGATCACCGAACCAACCTTACACGTCACAGTTGGACCGAACACCTCACCCTTATCCGGAAAAGAAGGCGAGTTTACCACCGCCAGACAAGTTGAAGAAAGACTGGCTAGAGAACTGGAAACCAATCTGTCTCTTAGACTCCGGAAATTGGAAAACGGTAAATATGAAGTCTCCGGAAAAGGGGAACTTCACCTCTCGGTTTTGCTCGAAACTTTACGTCGTGAAGGTTACGAAGTCGAAGTCGGCAAGCCCGAAGTTATCTATAAAACTATCAATGGTCAAAAATGCGAACCGTTTGAAGAGGTCCACATTACCGCTCCACAAGAATATCTGGGCACTATTACTCAAGAAATCGGTAAACGGTTTGGGCATTTGGTCCATATGGGACCGTTAAATGAACAAGAAATGGCCTTCATATACCGCATGCCCACCAGAGCCATTCTTGGCCTTCGTTCTTTGCTACTGACCGCCACTAAAGGCACAGTCATTTTTAACAGCCAATTTATCGATTTTGAACCGGAAGGTCCTACGATTCCAAAAATGCGCCGGGGCGTCCTGATAGCCACGAATTCCGGTGAAGCCCTTTCCTATGGCCTTCAGGCGGCTCAGGAACGCGGTCTTACCTTTATCGAACCCGGAGAATCGGTCTATGAGGGCCAAATTGCGGGGATGAACGCCAAAGCCGAAGATATTGAAATAAATGTCTGTAAGGGAAAACAGCTCACCAATATGCGATCCAAATCTTCGGATGGAGTAATTCAACTCGTACCCGCAACCAAATATTCACTCGAACAATGCCTGGACTTCCTGGAATCAGATGAACTTTTGGAAATTACTCCCAAGAGCCTTCGACTCCGTAAAAAATACTTAACTTCGATCGAACGCCGCCGCCACCGCGAAGAACTCAAAAACGTTTACTAAGTCGTTTACTCCTAGCAAGCAAACGCCAATGGTAACCGACCAACTTGATATTTTCAGAAACGAAGGAATATGATAAGTTATGTCAGAAACTGAAAACAAAGTACCTAATGGGCCAGAATATCACATTGAAGGCAAAGAACTAAAGATTACGTATCCAAAAGGACATTTTTACCACAACGAAGGCTATGAACTCTTAATCCAATGTGAACGGGAAGTGGCTCCAGATGATACAAAAGCATTAGAATTACTAAAAATCATCGGTGTCTCTCTCGAAGACGCGTGAACCAAGATGAAACAGGCGGAAGATTTATCAGAAGAAATTGCATCAAACGGTAGTCAGCCTACTTTACTTGAAAAAGAACGGATTGAACAACTAAAAAAAGAAATCTCCGAGGTTATTATTCGTCCTATTAATATAATGAATAAAACTAATGGGATTAAGATCTATTCAATCGCCGGCGGACAATACATATCAAACGTAGTAGATTCGGACCACGATGCAGCCTATTCCACGACCTTTGCTTATGGAGGAGTAAAGAATTCAGCCACCAGTGAAAGATTTGTACTTATTTTAGACTCAAATCTAAAATTTGATTATTTTCCGGGCAGGGGAATAAAATACACTAGATTACAAACCAAGAGATAAGAATTAATTTTTACCTCAATTCTATATTCGAATCCGATTTTTCATTTGTGACCCGGGGCGGACTCCTTTCGGTACACCGTAGCTACGGTGTCCTCAAGACCCGGCTCAGCGCCGGTCGCGCTTCCGCCTTTCGAGTCCTGCGTCAAGACAATAAAAAATACGCACACTAGGCGCGTATTTTGTATTGTGACCCGGGGCGGACTCGAACCGCCGACAACCTGCTTAGAAGGCAGGTGCTCTATCCAGCTGAGCTACCGAGTCTCGGGTGCCGGGAGAGGGGGTCGAACCCTCACGGGATTGCTCCCACAAGTTTTTAAGACTTGCGTGTATACCATTCCACCATCTCGGCACAGGCATGTCTATTTTAACTCAAAAGCAGACGGAAAAACAAAAACCCCGTCGTTAGACGGGGGGATGAAAGACATTAAAGTTAAAAGTAGCCAAGGCCAATAGATCGGGTGTTGGAGTCTTGCCCATAAAACCGGGATAACTCTTTTTACACAAATCCAAAGCAAAAGCATGAATTTTCTTATGACAATGGTTGCACAGGCACACCGCATCGGCAAAATACCGGAATCCAAACACGGGGAATCGGTTTACCTCAACGATATTACTGTGCGTTCTTTCGTACTTCTTGGGTGAGTCGGTAATCAAGTATATGTATCTCTCGGGCCGGAATTCCTTAGCTAAAATCAAGTGACGTCCTGTGCCAGAATGTACCGCCCGATACTCATTGAATTCAAACAAACGATTACAGCAAAAACATCTGGGCGAAACTGCCCGAACTTCGCGGACGATAATCTCCGGATATGACATATAGCCTCCAATTTCAAAGTGTATGCTATTTTAGCATATCCCATAACTAGATCTATGATATATAATACGGACTATTCCACGTACTTTAATAAAGGAGATTGTTATGCCCATACCCGATCTGTTTCCCGGAGCGGTTGATCTAAAAACCGACCACTTTTCGTTACAAGTACACAAAGGCCAGCTCGCCACAGCCTTGTTATTATTTAATAAACTTGGCTTCCATGAGATCGGTGAGAGCAAGGGCAGCTGGGGGCAAGCGCGATATCTGTCAAAGACGGGGTCAATTATCATCCAGCTAACTGAGTTGTCGAATGGTATCGATCCTCAAGCACATGGTGCACACCTTGGTCTCATGGTCAATGACCCAGCCACAACCTGCTATTACATTCAACAATGGTCTCAACTGGCAGGCTTTACCGTCGAGGTTAAGGGCACCTCTCGCGGAAAACGTTTTATCTACTTTCCGACTCTACTCGCAGGATCAATAGAACTGATTCCCAATCCGGCAGTTTGCCCAGAATGCAAAGGGGCACGGCAAATTACTTATAACCGGCATCACATTATCTGGTCGAGTATCTGTGAAACCTGCGCCGGATCCGGCAGAAACCCTGATTACCCTTAGATAGAACGTTCACAAAGGAGACTTAAACAGTCTCCTTTTTTTTAATTTGACAACCGGATGAGAAAAATTATAATGAAATCACCATGAACAGACTAATTACTTTTTTTGTGATTCTATTTGTGATCCTCTCCTTCACCGGGAACGTCCACGCCAACAGTTCAAATCAGGCTCCGGAAAAAAATGGTGATTACGCGGATATAGAACACCCGGGAATCCGCGTCCGTGTTTTTGTTCATGAACCAAAATCAGGCAGACCATCACCGACCCCGACACCAACACCAACCATAGTATGTCCCTTAGATCCCGATTCCTCTTCCGTAATTCCACCAACCGGATGGCGCCTACCCACAAACTGGACCTACACTTTAAACCCCTCCAGTGTTCCTAGCTCTGTAGGAGCAAACAATCTAGCTACGATTAGTGGAAATTCTTTTAACGCTTGGGCAAATTCCACATCAAAAATTAATATCACCAATACCGGAAACACCACATCTATCAACAAAGCCCAATATGATGGCAAAAACATTATCGCTTGGGGCAGAACTTCCGGTTCTGCACTAGCAATCACTTATACTTGGTACAACCAAAACACTGGATTGGCCGTCGAGACGGATACCATCTTTAACTTAAAACATCCCTGGTTCTGGAGTGCAGATAATAAATGCACCGACGCAAATTCCTACGACGCTCAGAATATTCTTACCCACGAGTTGGGGCACTGGTATGGACTCGACGACACCTATACCTCCTCATATGTTGAAAACACCATGTACGGATATGGTTCAAAGGGCGAAAATAAAAAGAATACACTCACGATCGGGGATATCGAAGGCATTCAAGCCATCTATCCATAATTTTTTGTAGCAACGTGCTATGCTTTTTAAAATGACTAAAGAAACCTGCTTGGCTCAGATTAACATCATGGAAAGGCGTAGTGGCTTGCATTTCTCGCGGGAGCAAAAAGATTTGTATATTGTTTTAAGAGAAACTTGTGGCGAAAAGGGTTGTCTATGCGACCAACAGCTTCTTGCCGAAATATTATCGGCATCAGACCCAAATGGCTTTTATCTATTCACAAAGGCATATCCAAACATTTTCCACACTTAATCAAACAATTATTCCGCAGTTTTTCTATCTACAGGTTTAATAGAGTAATCTGGAAGTAATTCTATTAGACCTTGGTCCACAAGCTCCCAATAGCCATGTTTTAATTCTCCCATTTTTGGAACGTCAAAAAAATCGGCGATGTTTATTATTTCACTCAATTTCCAGCTTTCTCTTTCCGGAGACGAGCTAAATACCTTAAAAACAAATTCTTTTGCGCACAATATGCCTTGATAAAATTCTCTAGCTAATGGCAGACTGCGGGGATCTCTGGACATCAAAGCCTCATGCTCACTTCGAAGTTTTTCAATAACTTCAGGAAATCTATTCACACTACTTGGATCTTCGATAAATTTTACGACAGCCAACATTTTTTCGGCCTCAGACAAAAAGACCTCGGCTTTTTGGGTTGGAGTTTTCTCCTTTGACATGGGCAAAGTCTAGCATTAACAACCAAAAAGTCAAGAATCAACGATATCAAATAATCTATAATTTCCGGGCTTTTCTCAATTTTAAAGAGACTCTTTCTCCATCCCTTTTGACAATTTTTCCCGGTGCACCGACAACAGTACAGTTACCGGGAACATCATAACCAATGATCACTGTGTCGGCGCCGATCTTGACATTATTACCGACCTTTATTGGACCCAAGAGAGTTGCCTGACAACCGATACTCACATTGTTACCAATGGTCGGGTGTCTTTTTCCATGATCTTTACCGGTACCGCCCAAAGTTACGCCTTGATAAATTACACAGTTATCGCCAATCTCCGCCGTTTCGCCAATGACAATGCCCATGCCATGGTCGATAAATAATCCCTTTCCGATCCTCGCTCCGGGATGAATTTCGATCCCGGTTAGGAACCGACTTACTTGAGATATCAGACGGGCAAAAAAGCGGAGATCAACTTTATAGAGCGGGTGAGATATATACCTATGGATCAGTATCGCATGAAGTCCAGAATACAAAAACGCTTCCAAGCCTCTAGCCGCAGGGTCATTATCGTAAATTGCCTTTACATCACTAATCATTGTGTATTGTCCCACAAAAATGATTTTGAAGACAATTACAATGGGTTGGAGCGGGTGAGGGGAATTGTCCTCTTCGGTCAACTCTGCTGAGTTACCTCTGAGCGCGCCTCGCGACCGTCGTCGCTCCGCAGGCTCAGCTCAGCAGAGCTAGTGCCAAAATATTTTTCGGCGCCGACTACAACATACACAGATTACATAAAATCTCCCCACAAGGGAGAGATTTTTCTTGGAGCGGGTGGCGGAATATTGCGAGGACAGAATTAAGACAAATTGTGGTTCAAATCGAAGCTCTCGAATCCTCATCTCAGGCACAAATATATCCCATAACTTGACCTATCTAAGCTTAGCTCTTATAATAAGCAAACATTCACACTGGAGGTCTACTTGAACATTTCAAAATCAGTAAGAGAAAACGAATCAGCTTTTCGAGATATTCTTCGTGACGTAAAAGCCAGATTTCCACATTTTGTACCTGAAACACTGAATCCTGACGATGATATCGACTCACTCATGAATTTATTCACACCAACGCTGGCAAGTAGGGGTTTTGGAATCGGAGAGTTTAAAGTCGGACCTGAAAGTTCAGATCAAACAGAAGGTCAACAAAAATTTAAACTTCACAGTAATGAATTGAAAATAAATGAAGCAGTAATTGAAATTCACAATTTTCAGACTTTGTCAGGATACAACATGATTCTTCTATACGATATTACTCCAAACCAGCCACTCCAATTTAAAGGGGATGCTCCAGGAATGATAATGCGGTCCTGAGTCGCCATGAACCCAGACTCTTATGATGTTACTGAAAATAACTCTCTACCTAAGCACCTAGAAATGGGTGCTTTTTTGCATACTAAAGGGTGTGGTGAATCCTATACTCCAAGTGAGCGGGTGAGGGGAATTGGCCTCTTCGGTCAACTCTGCTGAGTTGCCTCTGAGCGCGCCTCGCCGCCAGTCGCGGCTCCGGCAGGTCCAACTTCCTTACAGTCCAATAAAAATCTCCCCACAAGGGAGAGATATTTCTTGGAGCGGGTGAGGGGAATTGGACCCCTTTCATCAGCTTGGAAAGCTGAGGTAATACCGGTATACGACACCCGCTAACAGAGAAATTTTATCACATCCTCTTCCTGTGAAGAGCCTCACGCTAGACCTATCTAGGCTCGATCAAGTCTTCAAAAAAACCTGTTTCCTCTAGGTTCCTAATATATTGCGTCAACTTTTCAAAAACTTCTTTTGTCTGAAGCTCAGGTCGCCAAAACATTCCAGCACTGGTCCTAGTCACGAGACCTAGGTCTTTCATGTCCTCATCAAACCGCCTGTCCTGACACAAAACAACATTTTTAGGACTTCCCACGATACCCATAGATATTCGAACACCCCTTTCATCCGAATATTTACTGTTTTGAATGTTAAACCTATATACATGTCCATTTTCAACGACCTTACAATATTTTTGGACCGGATCTCCCTTCTCGTGTGGCATCTTCTTATAGCCTAGAGTCAAGGCAATTTCCTGAGGAGTCCACGTCGGCACCTTTTCCTTCCTTCTTCTTGGTTTTGGCTCCTCAATCTCGGTTTCTGATTGAGGAATACCACTTTCTGGTTGATTCATGCATATTTTATATCTCTAATGTCGGGGTGGCGAGACTCGAACTCGCGACCCCTGCGTCCCAAACGCAGTACTCTAGCCATCTGAGCTACACCCCGATGAGCTAATTTTATCATTCAAAGCCGATTTTAAGGTAAAATATACATCTGGAGGCCATGGTGCCATCCAAATAGGTATGGTGGGTGTAGCTCATCTGGTTAGAGCGTCTCCCTGTGGAGGAGAAGGCAGCGGGTTCGATTCCCGTCATCCACCCAATAGCTTCTACTTCCTAACCGCTGAGGTGCAGAACTTGCATCTTTTTGCAGTAATTGGGATAAGGCTCAAACACTCGGGACAAGCCTTCTCGGTTGGATCCTCCGTTTTACCACTATTCATTTTTTTCGTAATCTTATTCATTGGCACAATAACTCCAAAATATATTACGGCCGCGATTGACAGAAAAGAGATTAAGGAGTTTAAAAAATCGCCAACCAAAAACTGACTTTTATTAATCGTAAAAGAAATACCGCTAAAGTCCGGAGATCCCCCAAAGGCTCCAATCAGAGGAGTGACCAAGTCTTTCACAAAAGCAGAAACCACATTTCCAAAAGCAACTCCGATAACCACACCCACCGCCATATCTACAACATTACCCTTCAAAATAAATTCTTTAAATCCTTTTAACATGATCGGATATTGAATTAATAACACCTAAATTATATTCCAATTAAAAAAATCCCTCGGCCATGATGGTCAAGGGATTATGCGGTCAAAAAACTTATGCATGTTGGTCAAATTTTATGTTCGGCCGTCCTGACAACGTTGATCAGAACTCTGTATGAACTAATGTACAATTCTTCATTTTCAAGCCTGATTTTGTGTTTCAAGGCGTCTGTACCCATTTGATAATGCACCGAAGCAATGCCCAGAGGTAAGTCATCGTTATCTTCGTGATTTACAAATGGGTTGGTGGCTCCCTGAGGAATCTCGATCAGAAGATCACAATATACGTCATACTCCCCATCGTCATATTTCTTAATGATTAGAAACGCTGTTACATCATCAGATTTTCCGACCTGAACTCGAGATCCAACAGGGTAAGGGTAGCCGGATTCGATACTGGCCACAGCAGGTGGATGGTAATCAAAAGATGCACCCGACTCTTGGTTTTTCCTTATGGATAATGCCCAAACAACGAAAATTAACAACAAAACAAAACCCAACACAAGCAGATAGCTTGTAGAAACACAAGCCTCCATAAAGCAAATCATGTATGCCTCCTTTTAAGGTGTGAAGTAGCTTCCTACTATTATGGCAATTCTAACACCAAAACCCCAAAAAAGCAATCCTATAGGCTTATTAGTACTTAAACTGCAAGTCTTTTACCGGAGTCACGATTCTTAAAACTGTTGGTGTTGGGGTCAACGTCGGAGTTATTATTTTAATCGTTGGCGACTTGATATACACGGAAGGATTGATCGTAATTGTAGTAGTCGGAGTTGGAGATAGAGAGGGGGAGGTCGTTGGGGTAGGTGTTGGAGTAGTCGTGACAGACGCCGATGGTGTGGCCGTTACGGCTAGAACCATAGCGCTAGGTGATGCTTCCAATGTTGGAGTTGGCGTTGGCACATTACCACCTTCTTCTTTTTTGGATCCCTTTCCATACCAATAAGCAGCCAGAGCCACCGCAATCACCAAACAAAAAATTAGCACCATCTCCATAACACTGGTTTTTTTCTCCATAAGGTAATTTAGCGCAACTTCTGGATTTTCACAATCCGGTTAGCTTAATTATTGCCCACATTTGCGAAATTTCAAACACATGTTTATACTTGAACCATGAAGAATATCAGAGGGAACAAGACATTCCGGTTAATAATTATTGCCGTGTTAGTTCTAATCGCGGTATACATGCTTTACTCAATTTGGTAAAAAATATGGCTATTCCAAAATTCAAACCTTTAGCAGATGCTTCTTCCGGTACAAAGAAAATTATCAAACCACTTCTAATCGGTCTTATCGCGATCCTTGCAGCAGCCTTTGGTCTCGAATCAACCAATAACGATTTTGACTTGGGTAAACTTCTCAAAGGCTCATCTTTGGAAGAATCGAAGGTGGCTCGTGACGAAGCCGGAAATGTACTTTTTGACAAACTTGGCAACGTCACCACCGATAAAACGGTTGGCAAAAAAGCCGATGACTATAACTGCGATGATTTTTCGACCCAACCGGAAGCTCAGGCATTTTTTCTAAAAGTTGGAGGAACCAAAAATGACGTCAACCGTCTGGATGGTAATAAAGACGGCGTGGCCTGTGAAGCTCTCCCGAAAGGCAAATAGGGTAGGCCACACACATACGTTATACTAATTTTATGACTGTAGTTTTAAGTGTTTTATTGTATATTGTTGCCTTTGTCGCTATTTGGTTTGGAGCCGGTCTCATCATCAAAGCGGTAGACAGAATTTCTCACAAATTAAGACTCTCTTCGTTTGCCGTAGCTTTTTTTGTTTTAGGATTACTTACCTCCATTCCCGAAACAGCCGTTGGTGTCAATGCCGTGATAAATCATAACCCGGAAATATTTGTGGGAACGCTACTCGGAGGTACCGTGGTTATTTTTCTTTTTATTATTCCTGTTTTGGCGATACTGGGAAGGGGGGTCAAACTTTATCACGATCTGGACAAAAAGAACTTGATCGGCCTATTGGTCGTCTTGGCTGCACCCGGCGTCGTCGTAATTGACCATAAAGTAACCAGTTTAGAGGGGCTTCTTCTGATTTTGGCCTACTTGGTAATTTTCTATTTTATTCAA
>Ga0172379_10005122_pt1 | contig 18608 bp, 13 predicted proteins | sample GrowelOW334metaG_FD_119756 | JGI IMG/M metagenome (GOLD analysis project Ga0172379, IMG submission 119756) | Groundwater microbial communities from an aquifer near a municipal landfill in Southern Ontario, Canada - Groundwater well OW334 metaG | ecosystem: Environmental > Aquatic > Deep...
CGCGTCCAGTTCATATGCGCGTAGCGCCCGCTGCCCGCCCATACGCCGTGGCTGCCGAGACAATCCCGGACAATGTCCTTGGCCGTGTCGTGTTTTAGCGTTTCAATGGAAAGGTCCATGTGATCTCCTTGATCCCGCCTGAGTGACGGGAGAAAATATCATCATGAAATCGCGGTTGCGTCAAGATGACCCCCATTTACGAATGATCGAGTTCCACCCGTTCAAAGCGTAGGGGCGCGCCGTAAAACCGCGATGCGAGCGACGAGAGGCCCTCGTCGTTTTTGGTCGTCAGATATTGGCGCGCGCCCGCGTCGTCGATTCTCGACGCGAGGTCCGGATGGCGCGCGAGATAGTCCGCGAGCTTGTCCGCGACGATGGCGCCCTGCGTGATGATGGCGACAGAGGACGGGAGATGCGCGCGGAAAAGCCGTTCGACGAGCGGGTAGTGCGTGCAGCCGAGCAGGACGGTGTCGATGAACGGATCGCGCGCCATGAGTTTCGCAGAGCAGGAGGTCGCGATGGCGTCTGCCTCGTCGGATTCGTCCGCTCCCTGCTCGATCAGTATCGTGAATCGGCCGGGACAGGCGACTTGGCTTACGTGCAGATCCGGGCGAACGTGATGAAGCTCGTGAACGTAAGCGTCGGACTGAACCGTCGCGGGCGTCGCGAGGATACCGACATGTCCGGAAGCGGACATGGATGCAAGTTCCTCCGCGGTCGGGCGAATGACGCCGAGCACGCGATGGTCGGGAAACTCGGCGGGCAGGATCGTGCGCTGGATTTGGCGCAGGGCCTGGGCGCTCGCGGAGTTGCACGCGAAGATGACGAGCGGGCAGCCGCGGTGGAACAGCTCGCGGACGCCCTCGAGCGCGAATTGAAAAATTTCCTCGTGCGAGCGCGTGCCGTACGGGGCCCTCGCGTTGTCGCCGAGATAGATCGTGGAGAGTTGCGGAAGACGCTCATGGATCGGCCTAAGAACCGTCAGTCCGCCGAATCCTGAGTCAAAGATTCCGATCATAGGAAACATGAGGATAGCACGATTGACCGTACCGGGCAATCGATGTATAACCCGGCTAGGAGGATCCATGTTCGACTATCCGTATCCCGAAACGATCGTCTGGGTTCGTCATGCGCAGTCCGAAGGCAACCTGCTTTCAATCGCGGAGCGCGCGGTCAAACCCGTCGGAACCACGTCGTACAACCTGTCGCCGCTCGGCGAGCGTCAGGCCGACCTGACTGGCGAATGGCTGCGCGAGCATTTTCCCAATCCGGACCGTATCGTTCGGTCCTACTACCGTCGCACGGCACAGACCGCGGAGAGGTGTTACCCCGATGCGTGCGTCGTCGAGGATGAACGGCTCGCCGAGGCAAACCGTGGCGTGTATACGGTGCTTGGCGAGGAAGGCGTGCGACTCCACATGCCGTGGGAGATCGAACGCAGGGAACGTGACGGCCTCTACCACTGCTGTCCGCCCGGAGGTGAGAATTGGCCGATGATCGAGGCGCGAATTCGCGCGTTTCGGCACTCCCTCAGGATGCATTATTCCGGCAGGACCGTCGTGTGCTTCTGCCACGGGTTCTGGATCATGCTCTGGCAAAAGCGGATCCACGGCTGGCCCATCGAGGAAGCGGAGCGCCGTTATCGCGAGAATGACATCGTCGCCAATGCGTCGGTGCTCATCTATCGAGGCGGATGGGACGAACGCCACGGGAAGTTCGTGCTCCTGCACGATTCCGAGACGGACTACGTGGTCCCTTGGGAAGGAAAGATCTGACCGTTTACTGGATGGGTGCGAACGCCCGTCTTTTTTGTTACCATGGCTGCAGTATGGCAACCGTAGCCCTCATTAATTTATTCGCCATCTTGTCAACGCGGTCGAAAAACGATACGATGCCACCGAAGAATGGACAATAAAGTAACGTCATTCGCAAGACCGTAATTCGTATGGCACCAGAAGGCTTGAAAAAAGAACAGCACGATCTGAGTCCGCGCGCGCGGCGATTTTTGGAAGTCGGGATATTTTTGACTGCCATGTTGGCCGCGTCGCCGAAGGCCGAGGCCGGGGATTCGCGCAGCCCGGAGAACGCATGGGCGCAGCTCATGGGCGAAAATTCCGAGGAGCGCGTCCGCGAGATCAACAAGCTTGAACGCGCCTGTTCCACGCTTGAGGCAAAAATCGCGATGCTTGAAAGTCGTTTGGATGAAGGAGGGAACCGTTACGTGCGGGATCCCGGATTGAAATTTAAGGAACAGGGAGAATTGCGAGACGCGGAACGCGATCTTCGCCAGAAGGAAGCCGCCATCGAACGTCTGCGCAAAGGGGCCGAACGCAGCGCCGAGCGCGCGGCGGAGCGTCGCGGAAACCGAAGCGAGGCGGTCGATGGAACCATTTTGGAGTTCATGGATCCGACGCTTGATTTGTCCGCGAAGAAACTCGGCAACGCGGACGTCGCGGCGTATTACGCCCAGAACAAGATCGGATGGAAGGATCACGCGCTGTATTTCGACGCGTTGGCCGGGACACCTGACGGCGAGCGGCTTTCTCTGAAGGTCGGTCCGGAAATGACGGACGCCGATTTCTTTTTTCAGGACGGTCGGAAGGATTTGCTGATCGTGTTTACGACAAATACGGGCGGTCACAAAGCCCTGTTGCTCGACGACGGTTCCTATGGCGGCTATTACGACAGCGATGAGCACGGAAAACCCGTGCCAATGGAAATTCAAGAATAACTATGGCCCTTGACATCCTCGATCCGCGCGTCCGCATCATCGTGACGCTCCGCAGAAACGGACATCCCGATGACGCAATCACCTCGTTCATGTCGCTGTTCGACACCGTCGGACGCTCCCAACAGGAGCGTCTCGCGCAAATCGTGACCGTCGAAGATCAGGAAGTCGTCCTTCGATTGGTTCAGGTTCTGCCCGACGTGCATGCGGCGATATTGAGAAAAAACGGAAGGACGCCGGAAGAAATCATCGAGGAAGCCGCAAGGGGATTCTAAATGCTATGTCTGTATTTTCCTGCTTGTTTATCGGTCGGTTTCAACCGTTTCACAAGGGCCATCTGATGGTGATCAAGGGCATGACGAAGGTATGCGGCAAGATCGTGGTTGCGATCGGGTCGCCTGAGGCGCCGAAGAACGCGGAGAACCCGTTTTCCGCTGCCGAGCGCCGCGAGATGATTCAGCGCGCGTTGCAGGGCGAGAACATCATCCCGAATTTTGATCTGTCCATCATCGAGGTTCCTGACGTCGGCGACGATGAGGCGTGGGCAAAGAAATGCCTGGAACTCTCGGAAACCGTTCATCAGGTATGGACTGGAAACGAATGGACGAAAACGTGCTTTGAGAAGGTGGGCGTCGAGGTAAAGGATATCAAGGAGGTGCCCGGCATCAGCGCAACGGAAATTCGTCGACGCATGAAGGAAGGCGGGGATTGGAAAGCCCTTGTCCCTCCGGAAGTCGCTTCTTACTTGGGAGAACTGAACGCGTCGGAACGAATCAGGAAAATCTGAGATAGAATAAACGGGGAACGTTCCCCGTTTTATCGTTGCCGACTAAAATTTACCGATATGGCGAAAACAATAAGATTCCACGTTCTTGGGACAAACTGTGCCGCGTGCGAGATCGTCTTGGAACGCGAATTAAAGGCTCTTCCAGGCGTGATTTCCGTAAATGCGTCGCATCAAAGCGGCCGCGTCGAATTCGTCGTTGAAGACGACGCGGACGTACACGTCCGGGATCTTGATGAAAGGGTTGCGTCTTACGGATATCGATTTGAGGGGATCGACCCATCGGCTTCCTTGCCGGGCATTCCCAAGCCGTTTTCTTGGCCGCGTTTTGGCGCGACGGCGGTGATCGTGATTGCCGCGTACGTTCTCTTGAAACGGACCGGCCTGCTCGCATTCTCTCCGGCGGTCGAGGGGGCGACGAGCCTCGGCGCCGTGTTCCTGATCGGTTTGGTGGCCGCTTTCTCGTCATGCACGGCCATGGTCGGCGGACTCGTCGTTGCCGTGTCGTCCGCGGCCGCAAAGAAACGCGAGGAATCAACCTTCATGCAGAAGCTGCGCCCGCACCTTCTTTTCAACGTCGGCCGTATCGTCGGCTTTGCCGCGCTCGGGGCGCTGACCGGCTTGGTTGGGAGCGTCCTGTCGCTTTCGTCCTCGCTGAACGGCGCGCTGATCCTGGCCATCGCCGTTTTCATGATTGGGCTTGGCATCAACCTGCTCGACGTGCTTCCGTCCAGTTTCAAGATCCATCCTCCAAAGGCTCTTTCACGACACATTGTCGCGCTTACGGAGTCGACGCATCCCGCGGTTCCCTTCGTTCTCGGGACTCTGACGTATTTCCTTCCGTGCGGATTCACCCAGTCCATGCAGCTCTACGCCCTTTCGACGGGGAGTCCGTCCCAGGCCGCATTCATCATGGTCGTGTTCGCGCTCGGAACCATGCCGGCGCTGCTTGGCATTGGCGCGGCAACGTCGGCCGTCAGGGGAAAGTCGCTTTCGTACCTCACGAAGGCGGCTGGAGTCATCGTCGTCGTTCTCGGCATCTCAAACCTGCAGAACGGCGCGGCACTGCTCGGATGGTCCTCGTCTTCCGTCGGATCGGCCCCAGAGGTGCCGACGTTCATGGAGGACGGACAGCAGGTGCTCCAGATGGAGGTGACGTCGAGCGCCCTGTACGTGCCGGATGTGCTTTCCGTTGCCGCGGGTATTCCGATCAAATGGGAAATCAACGGGGCGCGCCAAATGGGATGTGCCTCCACACTCGTGGTTCCTAAGCTCAGGATTTCCGTTCGTTTATATCCCGGTTACAACGAGCTGGTCCTCGACCCGCTCGAGCCGGGCACGTATCCGTTCACGTGTTCGATGGGCATGACAAGCGGGACGTTGATCGTGAGGTAATCGTCACAGATGTACGGATTTTACGGATCTACTGATCAGCCACGAGTTTTTAATCTGTAGATCCCTTCCTGTCGGCAGGCAGGTGTATCATCCGTACATCTGTGACAACTGTTATGAAACTGATTTTTCAGATCGAGGGCATGCACTGCGCGAGCTGCGCCGTGAACGTCGAGCATGCCTTGAAGGTTACGCCCGGGGTGACGGAGGCGAACGTGAACTATGCGCTGTCGCGCGCGGCCGTCGAGTTTGACGAATCGCGCGTTGATGAAATGGCCTTGCACGACGTGGTCGCGGAGGAAGGGTACAAGGTCCAAATGAAAGGCGGGATGACACATGGCATGAACCACCACGACGGCGAGGACCATATGGCGCATGGCGAAGCCCGTTCCGCGTTGCGGCGCGCCTTGGTCGCGCTCGCGTTTGGCATTCCCGTCATGATCCTCGCGATGCTCGGCGTCGAGCCCTTGGTTCAGGCCATGCTCGGGACGTTTGTCGTGCTCGTTCCCGGGTTCGAGTTTCATCGTGCCACGCTCGCCGGAATCAAGCGCATGCGCGCCAACATGGACACGCTGGTCACGCTCGGTACGCTCGCGGCCGTGGCGTTTTCCTGGTGGCAGTTCGTGCGCGGCGGCGACTTGTACTTTGAGACCGCGGCGATCATCGTCGGGTTCATTCTGCTCGGCCGGTACTTCGAGGCAAAGAGCAAGGGCAGCGCGAGTTCCGCAATCGGAAAGCTGGTCGGGCTCGGCGCGAAGACCGCGCATCGCGTTGTCAAGATAGGCGGGGTCCCTGCACCCCGCCTCGAGGAAGTCGGCGTCGAATCGCTGCGCGTCGGGGACGTCGTGCTCGTGAAGCCCGGAGAGAAGATTCCGCTTGACGGGCGCGTAGTCGAGGGCGAATCGTCCGTCGACGAATCCATGCTGACCGGCGAGTCACTGCCGGTGTTGAAGCGAATCGGCGATATTGCATACGGCGCGACGCTCAACCAGCAGGGAGCGCTGAGCGTTGAGATAACGAAGGCACCGGGCGACACCGTGCTCGCGCAGATCATCCGGCTCATGGAAGAGGCCCAAGAGAAGAAGGCGCCGATCCAAAAGCTCGCGGACCGCATCTCGGCCGTCTTCGTGCCGATCGTCATCGTCATCTCGCTCGCGACGTTCGCCGTTTGGTTTTTCCTGACGGGCGACGTTCAGGCCGCGCTCATTCCGGCGGTCGCGGTGCTCGTGATCGCATGCCCGTGCGCCATGGGGCTCGCGACGCCGACCGCGATTTTGGTCGGCACGGGCCGCGGAGCGAGCGAGGGTATCCTCATTAAGAGCGGGGACGCGCTTGAGCGGAATCGGTCCATCGACGCGGTGCTGCTCGACAAGACGGGAACGCTTACGGTGGGGAAACCGGTCGTGACGGATTTTTTCCCCGTGAACATGCTTGCGCTTGCGGCGGGGTTGGAGATGAGGTCGGAGCATCCCCTCGCTCGGGCCGTTGTCACGTATGCCCAGGAGAAGAACGTGGAGCCGGCTGAGATAACGGATTTTCGTTCGGTAACGGGCCGGGGCGTTGAAGGAACGTTTGGGGGCAAACGTGTCGCGCTTGGTAAGCCGTCGGTTTCGGATGCCGACATCGAACGCATGCAAGGGGAAGGCAAGACCGTGGTCGTGCTGACGATTGACGGGATTCCGGCTGCCAGCATTGCCATCGCGGATGTTGCCAAGGAAACCGCGGGTGCGGCCGTCGCTGAATTGAAGAGGCTCGGGTTGGAAGTTGGCATGGTGACCGGCGATAACCGCAAAACCGCGGAAGCGATCGCTCGCGCCGTCGGAATCGACCATGTCGAGGCCGACGTGATGCCGGACCGCAAGCTCGCGATCGTGAAGGAGTGGCAGGCGCGCGGCAAAAAGGTCGCGTTCGTCGGCGACGGCATCAATGACGCACCCGCGCTTATCCAAGCCGACCTCGGCATCGCGGTCGGAACGGGTACGGATATCGCCATCGAGGCAGGGCAGATCGTGCTCGTCGGGGGCGGACCGGAAAAGGTGGCGGCGTCCATCAGACTCGCTCGGGCGACGTATCGCGGGATCATTCAAAACTTATTTTGGGCGTTCGGGTATAATGTGATTGTCATTCCGCTTGCGGCATTCGGGCTCCTGAATCCAATGATCGCTTCCGCGGCCATGGCGCTGTCATCGATTTCCGTCGTTCTTAACTCACTGCGCATTCGGCGCGTCCGTCTATGAAGAAAAACGTCATCATCTATTCCATCATCGGCGTCTTGCTGGTCGCTGTCGTTTCAACCGCCGCGTTTTTCCTGGGACAGCGACTGGTTTCACGTTCGAACGAGGAGGGAATCGAGACTCTCCCGGATGCGGGGAAGGGCAATCGCGGCCAGGTTGATGGAGACGCCGACGCGGATAATTCGCCATTGGAGGACGCGCGTGCGGATCACGAATGGCCCGTGTACATCGCGACCATGACGCACTTGGAAGGCGGCGAGGCATGGCAGAAGGCCGCCACGAATGAGTCTTTTTTTTCCAGTATCGCGAAGGAATTGCGTTATGGGATGGATATGGCCGAAACGTATGGCGCGACGTTGACGTTCGAAAGTGAGAAGCCTTTCTCCCTAGGAAGCGCCGCGTTCGACGACAACGTGCTCCGGGAAGCGTTGGATCGCGGCCATGGGGTCGGGACCCATTGCGACATCGCGCCGCAGGTCGAGCTTCCACTCAATGAGCTCGTCGCGGAATTCAAGGCATGCAAGGATCCGGTCGACGCGCTCGTCGGCGTGGAAAACAATCTTGGAATTTCTGGCGGCGGAGGCAAGTCGGATTGGTATGCCGGGGCAAGCGAGGCGGGGTTCTCCTATCTTGATGGCACGGTCGCGCTTCATTATTTGGCATTGCCAGAATCGGCCCGCCCAAAGGGATGGAACGACAAGGCGATTCTGCGAGAATTTTTTCATGACCCGGCCCCGCAGGATGAGTCATATTTTTACCCGTTTCTCATCGGAGGATTAGGATTCGAGGAAGATTCGGGCGGGAATCTGTTGGTGACGAACGGATGCATCGGGGATGTACGGCACTACGAGGAAACGCAGCCGCTTGGCTTGGATCTCGGAACCGCGTCCTGCGGCGAAGATTGTCCGATGACGCAGCAAGACGTCGACCTGGCCGTAGAATTCGTGCGCGATTTCGTCGGGCAGCATGACGGATCGCGGCCCGGAAAGATCACCTTCTTTTTTCCGTCCGCAACGTTCGTCGAAGAAAACGAGGCCATGCTCAATTCATTCTTCTCGACCATGCAGAAGCTGGAAAATGAGGGATTGGTGCAATGGGCGTCGCAGCGGGAAGTGTATGACGTAATGATGGAGTATTACGGAATATAAATAACAGAAATACGGCGCGACGGATTGACATCGCGCCGTATTTTTGTTAGGTTCCGGCCAGGAGGAAAATGAAAAAGACCAATCTCGTACCGGATCTCGTCGTTTGTCAGCGTACCGTTCGACGGGGGCGTGTCGTGACGCTTTATCCCTCAGGTAGGCTGTCGAAGCTGTGCCTGCATGCTGCGGACGGCCGTCTGAAACCATGGGTGTTCTGTGACGACCCGCTCGCCGGTTTGCCGAATGCGGGTGAGGCTGACAAGCTCCTAGTGCTTGCGGCCGAGCTGAACCTGTCCGTTGAGACACAGGTCCCGCCTCCTGGTTTCCCGTTCATGAACGGGCCGTATTTCAAAGGCAAACGTCACAAGGGCTGGCGTCCTGAAGAACAAATGATCTTGCGGCCCGACCGTCTAAGTGAAGAGACGCTTCGTCGCGCCGCGCCTTCCGTCAGATAGTGAAATATCGGCGGATTTTTTTGTTTGGCATTTGTTCGGTATCGTGCTATCCTGGCGGTACAATTTTGATCCCCCTTGTCGCAAAGGCGGCGAGGTATCCCCTAGAGATCCTGTCTCTTGGGGCATTTCTGTTGAAGAGTTGAAAAAAGTCAAAAATCAAAAGTTAGAAGTCAAAAGTTATGGAGTTTGTTCTGCATTCTGAATATCAACCGGCTGGTGACCAGCCGAAGGCGATTGGGCAATTGATTACGGGTTTGAAGTCTGGCGACCGATTTCAGACTTTGCTTGGGGTCACGGGGTCCGGAAAGACGTTTACCATGGCGAACGTCATTCAGAACATTCAGAAGCCGACGCTCGTGATCGCGCACAACAAGACGCTTGCCGCGCAGCTGTGCAACGAGTTTCGGGAGTTCTTTCCCGAAAACGCGGTCGAGTACTTCGTATCGTATTACGACTATTACCAGCCGGAGGCCTATTTGCCGCGCACGGACACGTTTATCGAAAAAGAGGCCATGATCAATCAGGAGATCGACAGACTCCGCCATGCCGCAACCCAGGCCCTGCTCACGCGCAAGGACGTCATCATCGTCGCGTCCGTTTCCTGCATTTACGGGTTGGGAAGCCCGAAGGAGTACGAGAAGACGGTGCTGCATGTTCATGTCGGGAAGGGAGAGCGTTCCGACATCCTCCATCGTCTCGTGGACATGCAGTTTGAGCGCACCAACGCCGATCTGACGCGCGGGCATTTCCGCGCGCGCGGCGACGTGCTTGAGATTATGCCCATGAACGAGGAAGTGATTTATCGCCTGCGCCTGGAGGACGACGTCGTCCGGGAGATCGTCATGCTCGATGCGGTGACGCGCAAGGTGCTTGAGCACGTGCCGGACATGTGGATTTTCCCGGCAAAGCATTATGTGGTTTCGTCCGACCGCGAAAAGAAGGCGGTCGCGGACATTCGGCAGGAACTCGCCGATCAACTTGCCGCGTTCGATCGCGAGGGCAAGCCGCTCGAGTCCGAGCGGTTGTCACGACGAACAAGGTATGACCTTGAGATGATGGAAAACATCGGCTATTGCAACGGGATTGAGAACTATTCGCGCCATTTTGACGGCCGCAACGAGGGGGAGCCGCCGTATACGTTGCTCGATTACTTCGGCGACGACTTTCTCACCATGATCGACGAATCGCACGTGACAGTCACGCAAATAGGTGGCATGTACGCGGGCGACCGGGCGCGCAAGGACACGCTTGTCGAGCACGGGTTTCGGCTGCCATCGGCACGCGACAACAGGCCGCTCAAGTTTGAGGAGTTCGAGAAGCGCATCGGCCAGACCGTTTTCGTGTCCGCGACGCCTGGCAAGTACGAATACCAGCATTCCGACCATGTAGTCGAGCAGATTATTCGTCCGACCGGCCTCGTCGATCCCGAAATCGACGTGCGGCCTGTTACGGGAGATGGGGAGAAAAAGGGCCAAGTCGAGGATCTTATCGAGGAAATCGTTATTCGCGAGGAAAAGGGCGAGCGGACGCTCGTGACCACGCTTACGAAAAAGATGGCCGAGGACCTGACGGAGTTTCTGGCCGAGCGGCATATCAAGGTCCAGTATCTCCATTCCGACGTGGAAACGCTCGATCGCATCACCACGCTGACGGATTTCCGAAAGGGAAAGTACGACGTGCTGGTCGGCGTGAACCTGCTGCGCGAAGGTCTCGACCTTCCGGAAGTAACGCTCGTCGCGATTCTCGACGCGGACAAGGAGGGATTCCTTCGATCCGAGACGGCCATCATTCAAACGATCGGACGCGCGGCACGCAACGTCGAGGGGAGGGTGATTCTCTACGCCGACGAAATCACGGGCTCGCTTGAAAGGGCAATCAGGGAAACCGAGCGCCGCCGAACGATTCAGATTGCCCACAACAAGGAACACGGCATTACGCCAAAGACCATCCAGAAGCAGATTAAGGACATTCGAGAGATGTTCGGCGCTTCGGAAGAGGATATAAAAAATGTGCTCAAGATCGAAGTGACTGCCGAGCCGAAGGAAATCGAGGAACTCATCAAGGACAAGACCGAAGAAATGCGCGTCGCGTCGCACCACCTCGACTTCGAAACCGCGGCCATCCTGCGCGACGAGATCGTGCTGCTGAAAAAAGAGCTGAAAGAGAAAAAGGTATGAACGATAAAATCATCATCAAGGGCGCGCGGGAGCACAACTTGAAGAACATCACGCTCGAGTTGCCGCGCAACCAGCTGATTACCATTACCGGCTTGTCGGGTTCCGGCAAGTCGAGCTTGGCATTCGACACCATCTTCGCGGAAGGGCAGCGCCGGTACGTCGAATCGCTGTCCGCGTACGCGCGGCAGTTCCTCGGGCAGATGGAAAAGCCGGATGTAGACGAAATTGAGGGTTTGTCGCCGGCCATCTCGATCGACCAAAAGGCACATTCCGCGAACCCACGCTCGACCGTGGCGACCATCACGGAGATTTACGATTATCTCCGCGTGCTGTTCGCGCGCATCGGGAAGCCGCACTGCGTGAAGTGCGGCCGCGAGATCGAGAAACTGTCGAACGAGCAGATGGTGGACGTGGTCTTGAAGCGCTTGGCGAGTCAGACGGGAACGTCGGGTCAGACAGGCAGCGTGAAGATTCTTGCACCGGTCGTCTTGGGACGAAAGGGCGAGTACTACCAGCTGCTGTACGACCTGTACAACTCCGGGTTCGCGCGCGTTCGCATCGACGGGGCGCTATACGACCTGTCACAGCAGATCAAGCTAAAGAAGTACCAGCAGCACACCATCGAGGTCGTCGTGGACTCCATTCCGGTTTCTTCGCTTCTTAACGACGTAATAGGCGGGGTCCCTGCCTCGCCGGCAGGCAGGCCCGCACCCCGCCTTGAAGCGCGGCAGCGCCTTGCGGATGCTCTGGAAACGGCCGTTGAACGGGGAAATGACATCGTTCTCATCTCGTATCCCGACAAGACCGAGCAGATGCTGTCCTCGAAGTTTTCCTGTCCGGACGACGGCTTCGCGTTTCCGGAAATCGAGCCGCGTCTCTTTTCGTTCAACTCGCCGTACGGCGCGTGCCCCGTTTGCCACGGGCTCGGAACCGCGGAGCTATTCAGCGAGGAACTTTGCGGCGCATGCACCGGCGACCGCCTGCGCGCTGAGGCCTTGCACGTGTGGCTGCCGAGCGTGTCAGAAGGCAAAGGTATTCGCGCGTCGTTCTTGGGGGCGGAGGGACAGGGCTCCCGACGCCCGGAGCGAAGTGAGGACGACGGGATGTCCCGCAGCAGGGGCTCCAAGAACGGTGGTCTCTCGATCGTGGATATCACCTCGATGTCGATCGAGCTCGCAACAGAATATTTCAAGACCGTGCAGTTGACCGAGCGCGAGCAGGAAATCGCCGGGTCGATCCTGAAGGAGATCACGAGCCGCCTTCAGTTCATGATGGACGTGGGCCTTCACTATCTGACGCTTAACCGCATGGCCGGAACGCTGTCCGGCGGCGAGGCACAGCGCATTCGGCTCGCATCGCAGGTCGGTTCGCGTCTCGTTGGCGCTCTCTACGTGCTCGACGAGCCGACGATCGGATTGCATCAGCGCGACAATGACCGTCTGATCGAGACCCTGCTGCAGCTGCGCGACTTAGGGAATACGGTTTTAGTCGTCGAGCATGACGAGGACACCATTCGCGCCTCGGATTTTATGGTTGAGATCGGGCCTGGCGCGGGCATTCATGGAGGGGAAGTCGTTGCAATCGGTCGAACACCGGATGTGTTCAAGGATAAAAACTCGCTGACCGCGGCATATCTTCGGGGCGACAAGAAGATCGACGTGCCGTCCGAGCGTCGGCACGTGGGAAAGGACGTCATTAAAATTCGCGGGGCGTGCGAGAACAACCTGAAGAACATTGACGTGGACTTTCCGCTGCGTCGGTTCGTGTGCGTGACCGGCGTGTCCGGTTCTGGAAAATCTACGCTCGCGTACGACACCATGTACAAGGAACTGGCCCGTCGCCTCTACGGGTCAAAGGATCGGCCGGGCAAGCACACGGCCGTGCTCGGGACCGAGTACATCGACAAGGCGATCCTCATGGACCAGGGCGCCATTGGGCGCACGCCGCGCTCGAACCCGGCGACGTACACCGGATGTTGGGGACCGATTCGCGAGATCTTTGCCGCGACAGAGGAGGCCAGGTTTCGCGGGTACAAGGTCGGACGCTTCTCGTTCAACGTGCCTGGCGGACGGTGCGAAACCTGCGAGGGCCACGGCACCGTCGCCATTGAGATGCACTTTTTGCCGACCGTGTACGTGACCTGCGACGTGTGCAAGGGGCGGCGCTTCGACCGGGAAACGCTCGAGATCACCTTTAAAGACAAGAATGTCTTCCAAGTACTCGAGATGACGGTCGAGGAAGCCACGGAATTTTTTAGCGAGATTCCGGTCGTTCACGACAAAATGAAGACGCTGAACGAGGTCGGGCTCGGATATCTTCGCCTCGGACAGAGCGCGACCACACTTTCCGGCGGTGAGGCGCAGCGCGTAAAGCTCGCCTCAGAGCTCTCGAAGCGTTCGACCGGCCGTACCCTGTATCTGCTCGACGAGCCGACCACTGGCCTTCACTTTGAGGACGTCAAACGGCTGCTCGAGGTATTGCACAAGCTGGTCGACAAGGGAAACACGGTAGTGGTCATCGAGCACAACCTCGACGTCATCAAGACCGCGGACTGGCTCATCGACTTAGGCCCGGAAGGCGGCGACAAGGGCGGGAACCTCGTCATCGCCGGCACCCCGGAAGATATCGCCCGCCATGAAAAGAGCTACACGGGGCAATATCTCAGGCGGATGTTAAAATAACGTCATGATTCCTTCGTCGATCCAAATCAAAAACGGCGCGTTGCCCGACAATCCTGGGGTGTATTTCTATTTCGATAAGGACGGGGCACTCATGTACATCGGGAAGGCGACGTCCTTGCGGAAGCGGGTCGCGTCGTACTTTAAGGACGAGGGCGGAGAGGGCGAAAAGCGGGGCGAACGGATTGCGGAGCTCGTTTCGAAGATTGCGCGGATCGACTATGTCGAGACGCCGACCGTGATTGAGGCGCTCGTGTTGGAGGCTAACCAAATCAAGGTTCACGTGCCCCCGTACAACGTGCTCGGCCGCGACGACAAGAGCTTCAACTATCTTGTGGTGACGAACGAGGACTTTCCGCGTCCGCTTCTCGTGCGTGGGCTCGACCTTGAGCGGCTTGGGATCAACCCGTTTGGCGCGCGCTTGTCCGCATCGGCAAAAAAGAAGTTTCTTGCCGTATTCGGGCCGTATACGAGCGGTTTGTCGCTGAAGCGCGCGCTTTCGCTCGTTCGGCCGAGCATTCCGTGGAGTACGTGCGAGCCGGGGCAGAAGCGGCCGTGTTTCGATCGGCAGATTCGGAAATGCCCGGGGGTATGCGTCGGCGAGATTTCCAAAAGTGAGTATCGGAAGATCATTCGAAAGCTCATGTTGTTTTTTGAAGGAAAAACGACGCTGATCATTCGGCAGTTGAAGCGCGAGATGGCCGTTGCGGCGAAGAACCTCGAGTTCGAGAAAGCGGCAATGCTTCGCGGGCAGGTATTCGCGCTCCAACATATCCGCGACGTGTCGCTCATCACGCGCGAGGACGTCGAGCTGCCGTTCGCGCCGGTTGCCGCGGAAGGATACCTGAACGTTAACGGCCGCATCGAGGCATACGACATCTCGAATATTTCGGGCACGTCCGCGGTGGGGTCCATGGTGGTGTTCGAGGAAGGCAGGCCCATGAAAAGCGAATATCGAAAGTTTAGGATCAAGACCGTGAAGGGAGCGAATGACTTCGCGATGATGGAAGAAGTGCTGCGGCGGCGATTGCGTCGAGCGTGGCCGCTGCCGGTTCTCATGGTCATCGACGGCGGAGAAGGGCAGGTCAGTCGCGTCCTCGCCGTGATGGAGGAACTCAATATGCGCGTGCCGGTCGTCGGGATCGCGAAGGGGTTCGATCGGAAGCAGGACCGTCTGGTATACGACCGAAGCGACCAGGAACTTCACCGCGCCATGTCCCGCGGAAAGGAAATATTTCAGCGCGCGCGTGACGAAGCGCACCGTTTCGCGGTATCCTATCATCGTAACCTGCGATCCAAGAGGTCGCTTTATGCGAAGTAACACATTCGTTCTTCCGTCGTTTGAATCCCTGTACGCGGGGATGTTTGCGTATGCGGCAGATTTGCTCGGAACGTTCCGCGTGAACGCGCGAATCCAGTCCCGAGACGACGAGGACTTGGTGCACGCCATGCAACGCGGCGATGAAAAAGCGTTTGACCTTTTGTACGAGCGGTACTTCGACAAGATGTACGCGTTCGTCGTCCGCCGCGTCGGGCATCATCAGACGGCAGAGGACCTTGTCTCGGATATTTTTACAAAGGCATTCACCCATCGTCTTTCGTTCGTGTGGCGTACTTCCTTCTCCGCGTGGATTTATCGCATCGCGACGAATCGCATCACCGACCATCATCGAACGAAAAGGCCGACGGAAGAATTCGACGAGACGAAGCACGACCGGCCGTCGACCGTGCCGCGCGCGCCCGATGAGATCGATCGAGAGATTCTGCGGAAAAAACTGGAAACCGTGTTGGAGAAATTGACGGACCGAGAACGCCTTGCCGTGACCATGAAGTTTTACGGGCAGTGCAATAACGAGGAGATCGCAAAGGTGCTGAGGGTCACGCTGACCAACGTCGGCGTGATTCTGCACCGAGCGTTAAAAAAATGCCAAGCGCGGTATGAATGATCAACAAACGGATATGCGTAACGAGTCCGCGGATCCGTCGTTGGAGAAAATAACGGCCGATTTGGGCCGCCATGCTAAATCCACTGACATCGCGTCGCGGCCCGGATTCAAGGAAGCGCTTCGACTGCGCCTCCGCGACGTGCTCGCGGCTCGCCCTTCTATGTCCCGTCTCAAATTGGTAGCCGCCTTCTCTCCGATTCTTGTCGTGTTGATCATCGCCGTGCTGGTATTCCAGCCGTTTTTTGGCGTTCGGACCGTGTATGCCTATGATCAGTTCACGCTGACGCCGGAATCGTCCGACGCGCTCGGCGTCGAAGCGGGTTCGGCCTATACGCTCGAAAGTCGTGATCCGGTGTCGGCGAACGACATCGAGGATCTGCTCGTCGTGAAGACGCGGCAGAACGTCCCGTATACCGTCGCGCAGATTTCTGACAAAAAGCTGAGCATCGCGTTTAGCGAACCCCTTTCGCAGGACGAGGTCGTAAAATTTAATTTGGCAACCACGACCGCCTGGCCGAACGGAGAACCCGCGACGCGCGATTACAACTGGGCGTTTCAGGTGAAGGGGACATTTCGAGTAACGTCGACCATTCCGGGCGACAAGATGGGCGAAGTTCCCTTGGACTCGGGAATCGAATTCGTTTTCAGCCATGAAAACGTCGACAAGAAGGCATTTGAAAAAGCGCTGACCATCTCGCCGGAGATTTCAGGACATGTTGAATCGTCCCGCCGCTCGTTCGTCTTCGTGCCGGATGAAATTCAACCGAGGACGCTGTACACGGTCACCTTGTCGGGGGATCTTCCGCTCCAGGGAAGCGACGAGACGCTCGGCGAAAATTATTCCTTCACGTTCGAGACGTCGGATACCGACCGCGGGTTTCACTTTTCGCTCAGTGATCGGTTTCTTTCGGTGACGCCCGGAGATACGATGGCGCTCGCGTATAACGAATGGGGAGACCGCGCCGCGTCGGAAACCGGACCGGCGCACGTGAAAGTGTTTCGTTACGGCTCGTTTGAAGCGTATGTGGAGGCAATGAAGGTCGCGCGCGACCTCGAATGGCGTGCGTTCGTTTCCGCGGACGCGCTTATCGACACCTCCGTGCAGCCGGCATTCGAATTCGACGCGGAAAAAGCCTCATACGATTACCGGGAATACGTGATGTTTCCCGAGTCGCTTCCGGAAGGGTACTACGTCGTTGACGTGACCCGGCTCGGCGTGCGCGCCTGGGCGCTCATTTCGTCGTCCAACCTGACCTCGTACGTTTCCCGCGCGACCAATCAAACCCTGTTTTGGGTGAATGACGCCGCGACGAACGCCGCGATTGAAGGGGCGACCGTTTCGTATTTAGGGGATAGTGAGCGGAGTACGACCGATTCGGAAGGCCTTGCCTCGGTCGCGTCACGCGAGGATCAGGAGAATATCGTGGAAATTCGCAACGGGAACGCGGCCATCGCGATGCTCCTGCACGGAGGCCCTCAGATTTTGGCGGCTGACGGCAGCCGTTCCTGGTCGTCGCAAGAACGATACGGAAGCGACATTGCCGGGGCATACTGGACATATCTTTACACGGACCGTCCGACCTATAAGCCGACCGACACGATGAAGTTTTGGGGATACGTGGAAACGCGCGATGACGGGTCGCGGCCCGAACAGGTGTTCGTGGATGTCGGATTTGATTCGCTGACGTTGGACGTGACGCCGAACGGGACATATTCGGGCGAGATGCTGTTACGTGGGGTCAATCAGGGAAATTATTCCTTGAATGTTTCCTGGGGAGACAACATCGTCGCAACGAAGAACATCAACGTTTCCGAATACGTAAAACCGGCGTATATGCTCTCGATCGCGCCGGACAAGGACGCGGCGTTCGTCGACGACGCGATCGGATTCACCGTGCACGGGGAATTTTTTGAGGGGACGCCCGTCAACGGTTTGGAAGTGTATGTCTATGGCGAATGCGTCGATCAGATTTTAACGCTTGACGACGCGGGCAACGCCCACGGCTCATTCTCGTGCGAGTATGTTCCTAGCCGACGGTATCCTCAGACGACGGGAATGACGGTTCGCCCGAACCGGCCTGAGGAAGGACAGATTGAGGCATGGTCGAACGTCATGATGTTCGGCCCGAAGATTTACCTCGACACCCCATGGGATACGAACGTCATTAAGGACGGCACGGGCAACGTCGAGGCAATCGTTCGCAATGTCCAGGCGATCAACTCGTACGATCCCAATACGTTCGCTCCGACCACGCGCGCCGGGCAGGCGATCGCCGGGAAGCTCATAGAGATCACCTATGTGAAGCGGGAGGTAGGGCAATCGTATGATTTCGTTCGCAAGCAGGTCATGACGAATTACTCATACGACCGCAACGAGGCGACGATCAGCGAATTTTCCATGCGGTCCGACGAGAACGGAATCGCGAGATATTCGTTCCCCGCGACGAAGCCGGATACGAATTACCGCGTCGAGCTTTCCGCGACGGATGAATTTGGACGCACGGACAAGACCGAGCTGTATTTGTGGGAACGGCAGGAGTACGAGCATGGCGAGTCGAGCGCGCTCTCCTTCAATAACGACGACGCAACGGCGTTGGGCGATGACCAATGGACGTTTCCCGGGTATGACGTCGGGGCGCGCGTGAACCTGTCCGTGTATCAGAACGGACGTCCGTTCTCCGTGCCGGAAGGCGGACGGTTCCTCTACTTCCAGGCCCATCGCGGGATTCGTGAAACAGAACCGTCGTCCGAACCGCGTTACGCGTTCGATTTCGAGCAGGAGGACGTGCCGAACGTCGCGGTATACGGCGTGACGTTCGAAAAAGGAATCTATCAGCAGGTTGGACAATACGGATGGTGGTACGGATCAGGAGGATTTCCCGTTTCGTATGATTCGTCGCTGTCCAGGCTGACGATCACGGTTACGCCGGACCGAACGGCCTATGCGCCGGGAGTGGACGCGAATCTTGGCATTCACGTGCAGGACGCGAACGGACGCCCGGTCGAAGCCGAGGTGAACATGAACGTGGTCGATGAGGCGTACTACGCGCTGTTTCCGGAAACCGTGAA
>Ga0172379_10005123_pt1 | contig 18607 bp, 12 predicted proteins | sample GrowelOW334metaG_FD_119756 | JGI IMG/M metagenome (GOLD analysis project Ga0172379, IMG submission 119756) | Groundwater microbial communities from an aquifer near a municipal landfill in Southern Ontario, Canada - Groundwater well OW334 metaG | ecosystem: Environmental > Aquatic > Deep...
TTAGGTATAACCCCGACCTAGAAATTGTTGCAGCTCATCAAACAGATGAACGGTATCAAGTGAATTACTTACAATTTCTTAGTCGATTGAGTGATTTGTTTTTCCAAATCGCTCAATTTGGGTTATAGTGAGCTAAAATACCTGCGGGTCAATACTTTTTTTAGGTCACGTTCAATTATTTGGTGGGCAATTACTTCAACAATAGTAAATTCAGGGTTCTCCTGATGGGTTATTTCAAGTGCCTTGTTACTAATATCTACTTGGTATAAAATGGAGTAAAGACGACCTGCATCTCGAACAATTAGTAAATCAACCTGTTGAGTTAATTGGCTGTGCATTTCCTGATACGCTTGGTTAATGTCTCCTGAAAAGGTGATTTCGAGTCCAAACATGCCAAAGTCTTTCATTATCTGTTGAATGGTGGCCAGAATAATATCTTCTTTATCCAAATAGTTGTCAATGTTGTTTTTATGTATTTCAGGTAAGTTCATGGCACTATTTGACATGAAGTTTTAACAGTTCCTGCCCTTCAATTTTAGCAATCAATTCATCGCCAATTTTTACCGGGCCAACGCCTGCGGGAGTTCCTGTAAATATTAAATCACCAATTTTCAGGGTAAAGAATTTTGAAACATGGGCTATAATAGCGTCAAATGAAAAAATCATGTCTTTGGAATTGCCATTTTGAACCAATTCACCATTTTTTTCAAGGGAAAAGGAAATATTCTGAACATCGGATAACGATTCCTTGGTCAGAAATTTTCCAATAGGGGCAGCTCCATCAAATCCTTTCGATTTTTCCCAGGGCAATCCTTTTTTCTTTAGTTCGTTTTGCAAATCACGGGCAGTAAAGTCTATTCCAATGCCGATTTCGTCAAAATACCGGTGGGCAAATTTTTCTGAAATATTTTTCCCCAACCGGTTAATTTTCAACACCAATTCCACTTCGTAATGTACATCGTTCGAAAAGTCGGGGTAAAAAAATGGCTGGTTCTTTTTAATGAGTGCCGTTTCGGGCATCAGAAAGATAACCGGTTCTTCAGGCACCGGGTTATTAAGCTCTTTGGCATGATCTACATAATTACGACCAATAGCTAGTATTTTCATGATAAATGGATTTTATGGTATTATTTTTTCATTCCCCTCAATTTTATCTGAGTAAGCACTTTTTTTGTATCTAATGGGAACTCATTGTTGAGCATCCATCCGTAATAGCCTTGGTCCTTTTCAAAGACCTGTTCCACCGGAACTCCTTTGTATTTGCCAAAATTGAATACTTCCACCCCTTTTTCGTTAAGTATAATGCGGCCTGCAAAATCAACATTTTGGTTGTGCGACGAAAATACTGAAAGAGCTTCCACATCATTAACAATTGGTTTGGAAAGGTTTCCATCAGCATCTTCAAAATCAGCGTCCTTATACCTATCCAATTGGGCTTTCAATACCTCTAAGGTAGCTTTGGTATCGGCGGCAGCGCCATGTGCACCTATTAAATCTTTACCACAATAAAATTTATAAGCAGCAGTTAAGGTGCGCCGTTCCATTTTATGAAATATCACCTGAACATCAATAAACTTGCGCTTCCGGAAATCGAAATCAATATCGGCCCTTAGAAACTCTTCAGCTAATAAGGGAATATCAAACTTATTGGAATTGAATCCCCCTAAATCAGCCCCTTCAAGTATTTTGGAAAATGATTTGGCATATTCCTTAAACACGGGCATATCTTTTACATCCTCATCGGTAATGCCATGTATGGCGGTGGTTTTTTCGGGAATGTGCATTTCAGGGTTTATCCGTTGGGTTTTTTGCTCTTCACTGCCATCGGGAAAAACCTTGAGGTACGATATTTCAACAATCCGGTCGGTAACCACATTGATGCCGGTGGTTTCCAAATCAAAAAATACGATGGGCTTTTTTAGGTTAAGGTTCATTCCGTAGAATATTATTTTTTAGGTTTAACAAAAACATCTTTTCGTTCCACTTTACTTCCGGCGGCCACATCGGGAATTGTAATTTTAAAATCGATTTCTTCAATTGTTTCACCCTGAATTTCAATAGTATAGCTTCCAGGAGGCAAGGCTAAGGTTACTTGTTTATTTCCCAAGTCGTATTTATAAGTGCCAAAAATAATTTTGCCTTTTGAATAAGCGGTAACTTTTATGGTAGAATCTTGCACATTAAAATCAGCTTTGGCTTCAGGAGTTCCTGTTTTTAAGCTGACCATAAGAATTTTAACCGATGGATCTTCCTGATTAAAAACCACCCGGTATAAATCGGAATAACCAAAACCTTCCGGTCGGCAACCCGAAATATAGGCATACCGTTGGTCGGGCGAAAAGGCAATGGTTTTATTATCAAAAACATCATTTAATGGGTAACCAATATTAATGGGGGTAGTAAATTCGCGCGTAGTTGAATTTATGTTCGATTTAAAAATATCGTATCCACCCATTGAATTTACTCCATTGGAGCAAAAATATAACTGTGAGCCATCGTCAGAAAGTTGTGGAAAATCTTCATCATTAGCAGTATTGATTTTATTGCCACAATTTCGAGCCATACCCCATTCTCCGGTAGGAAGTTTTAGTGAATAATATATATCCATACCACCCAGTCCATCCGTCCGGTCGCTTGAAAAAAACAACGTATCTCCATTTTGGCTTTCAGTAGCTGCAATTTCTGGTCCTTTGGAATTTACATTCTCATTCAAAAATGTTTTGGTTTTAAATCCTTTTCCTACTCGTTCCACAGCCACAATATCCTGAAATGCTTCGTATCCTTGGGGTTGAGCAAAAAGTTTATCGTTAGCTCTTGAAAAACCCGCCACAAACTCATCATCCAGATTGCTAATTATTGCAAATGCTTTACCTTTTTCAAATACGCCATCGTCACTGTTCGATAGGTAAATACTGTTTGTGTAAAGCATAAGCTTTGCATCGTATTTTTGATTTGATGTATAAACAAGCAGTTCCCCATCGGGAGAAATTACCGGGGTTATTTCATCCATGGCAGAATTTATTCCTTTACCCAAGTTAATAAATGAGATATCGAGCGGTTTGTTTACTAAAGTTTGCGCATTAATTGTCATTTTTAACCACAAATTGGCAATATCAATAATTTTTTGATTTTTACCCGATAACTGAGCGCATTTTTCGAAGGAGGCCAATGCGTTTTCAAACTCATAATTATAAAGATAAGCCCTACCTATTTCAAAATAAAATTGAGGGTCATTTTTTTGTCCTTCTTCAACCAATTGCAAGTGTTTCAACGCTTTCCAAGGTTCATGATTGGTATATAAATGGCATATTCCCAAGCGATAATTGTAAATGGGATTGCTTGAATCTTTTGCCTGTAATTGGGAATACAACTTTAATGCAACTGAAAAGCTGTTCGATTTGAAATGATAATTGGCATCGTGTTCAGTTTTTTGAGCCATTAAATTTGCCGAACCGGTTAAATAAACCAATGTTGCTAAAATAAATAGGATTCTCATAGTATCTTAAGTTAAAGGTTTTCAATTGTTTTATAGCAAATGATTTTTTATGTGAATTAAATTTTCTTGAAAATGATTATTCGAAAGAATTCTCACCTTATTGTTTCAAATAAATAGTTCGGTAAACTTCTTTTTCTTCAGCAGTTATTTTCAATGTTTCAACGTATCCTTCGGTTTTGCCATCGAATTTAACTTCCAAGCGATAGGTGCCCGGAAATAATGCTCCATAGAAAAATCCACCTTCACTTAAAACTTCTAATTGAGAAATGATATTCCCAAAATTATCAAATAACGTGGCATACGCTTTTAAAAAATCTTCGGAATAAGGCACTGAATTTGCTTCGGTTCCAATCATTACTGTTCCAATAATTGTAACCGCTTGGTTTTCATCACCAAAAGTAACTTTATAAATATCCAATTTACCAATACCCTCTTTCCGGTTTGCCGCTAAATAGGCGGTTTTTCCATCGGCAGTAAATGAAATGGTGGTGTTGTCTAATGGGGTATTTATAGGAACACCTAAATTAAATGGTGGGATCCATGATTGCAAGGAATCAATATACGAAGTTCTAAAAATGTCGTATTCACCAATCCCTTTATGTCCGCGCGATGCAAAATATAGTCGCTTACCATCGGGGCTTAAGCTCGGGTAATTTTCATCGTATTCGGTATTAATAGTGCTTCCAATATTTTGGGATGGGCTCCAAACCCCATTGACATCTTTTTTAGAAATGTAAATATCCAAGCCCCCGCGGCCTCCTCTTCGATCGCTGGCATAATAAATGGTATTGCCATCGGGTGAAAGGCAAGCCCCCATTTCAACACCAGGTGTATTCATATCCGATGGGATTTCATTTTTTGCGGCATTGGTGTATTTACTGCCTTTGCGGTTCACCATTTTAATGTCGTGTGTAGAATAATCGCCATTGGCATAAATCAGAATTTTCTCCCCGGTAGGATTCATGCCAACCGATTGTTCATTATCGAAAGTGCTTACCGGCAACCGTTGTCCATGTTGGTAGCTGCCTTTTTTGTTTTCGGAATAGAATAGATTGGCAATGTAATCTTCATATTCAGCTATATAGGTTCGGTTCGATGTGTAAACCAACATATTTCCATCGGTGCTAACCATGGGCAAATAGTCGTCGAATTTTGAATTTATGGAGGTATCTAACAGTTCGAAGGTGACATTTTTAGGAACATTTATAAATTCAAAAGCGTTGTAGCACATTTGAATCAGGCGGTCGGTTTGGTTGATAATGTCTTCGCTTATGCCCATCATTTTGTATTCATAAAAAGCTTCTACGGCTTCGGTAAAGCGGTAGTTATACATGTAGGCTCTTCCCAAATAGTAAAATGTTCGGTCGGAAAAGTTGTTGTGGCTCACCACAAATTCAAGATAAGGAATACCTTTTGCTTTATCAATGGTAGTTTCGGTATAGCAAATGCCTATTTTGTAATTAATGTCAATATTATTTTTGTCGACATCATACAGCTTCAAAAAATTCTCTAACGCAAATTCATAATCACCATCCCGAAAACTGTTCTCCGCATATTTCTGAGTCAAAATCAAATCAATATCTTCTTGCGAATAAGCGGCTACCAATGAAATAATAAAAATGACGATAAAAGCTGATGCTTTTCGGATCATAGTTTTAATTTTTCTCAATTGAACTTTAAAAAGCAAATAAAGTCTAAGTTGAGCGATTTGACCCCGAGTCCTCGGGGGAAAAAGTGCTTTACTTAGATAAAACCCCGACATAGCAATTGTAGTTTTTCACAAATTGAGTGAAGCGAAAATTTGTGAAAACTTACAATTGTTCAGTCGATTGAGCAGATTTGCGATAGCAAATCGTTCAATTTGGGTAAAGATATAAATTCTTGTTTATATATCAGTTATTGAGAGTTTTTACTGAAATTTTTCTTTATTCAGGATAATTTATTGGTTTCAGGAATTAATAAAAACGATTTTAGAAAAAAAACTCGTGAATTTTATGGAACTGGTACAAAAAAAAGCCGCTCATAACTAAGCGGCTTGAATTTATTTTTAAACGAACTTAACCATTAATCATCATTGGCATTAAAAGCATCAACACATCTTCATGTTCCGATTCTGTTTCGAGTGGGACTAAAATACCGGCACGCGTTGGATCTGAAAGGTTCATAACCACATCGGCACTCGATAAGTTTGCCAAAATTTCAATTAAAAAAAGAGATTTGAATCCTATTTCCATATCATCGCCTTCAAACTGACATTTTACGCGCTCATGTGCTGATATGGAAAAATCAATATCTTGAGCTGAAACGGTTAGTTGATTAGCGGTGAGCGATAATTTTATAAGATTGCTTGCTTGATTTGAGAAAACGGATACGCGGCGCAGCGAATTGTAAAAATCAAGCCGGTCAATGGTCAATTTGTTTGGATTATCTTTTGGAATTACGGCTTCATAATTTGGATAATTTCCTTCTACTAAGCGACATATCAATTTGTAGCTACTAAATTCGATTACCGCATTTTTTTGATCAAATTTTAAAGTAACTGCACTGTTATCTTTTGGTAATATGTTTTTTAATAACCCTGCCGGTTTTTGTGGCAAAATGAATGAAGCTGTTTCATCGGCTTTTACATCAGTCCTGCGGTAGCGTACTAATTTGTGGGCATCGGAGGCAACAAAAGTCATGTTATCGGTTGATAATTCAAAATTAATACCGGTCATTACAGGTCGCAACTCATCGTTTGATGCAGCAAATAATGCCTTACTTACGCCAACTAATAATACATCGGAGGAAAGTGTAACCGAATGAGATCCTTTTTTTAGTTCCGGCAATTGAGGAAAATCGGCACTGTTTTGTCCCATAATGCTGAACTTTCCATTTTCTGAAACAATATCAACGGTTAGAGCATCCTTATCAATATTGAATGTAAGGGGTTGTTCCGGAAATTCTTTTAATATGGAGGTAATCCGTTTTGCTTCAATAGCAACCTCACCTTCTTCACTGGCACTGTCTAACTGAATATGAGTTATTAATGTGGTTTCCAAATCGGAAGCGGTTACCACTAATTCATTTCCTTTAAGCTGGAATAAAAAATTATCCAGAATTGGAAGGGTGTTTTTAGAGCTAATTACACGGCTTACAGCCTGTAAGTGTTGGAGCATCAATGAGCTAGAAACAATAAAATTCATAGTAAAATATTTAGTCTTTGAGAACCCAAAATTATCAAAATTATTATTACAATAGGCAAAATAGAACTTAATCTTTTATGAAACTTTTTATATCAACAAATAACGGGTCGAAGGTATAATACTGTGCATACACAAAATCAACCTTATTTATCAGGAGGAAAAAGTTATCTTGGTCAGTATCCATAGGGTTGCCTAGAAAATCCAAATTTCCCCATCCAGGTTTACTGTATGCTTTTACCTGAGTTACATTTCCTTTTTTTGTATTTACAGTAATTGAATACATAGGAACGCTGGCTTTGATTGAATCTTGCCATTCTGTAGGTACATCTTCAATGTATTTATTAAAATTTTTATTTCGGAATTCCATTAAAAATCTTTTTACTATGAGTGTATCATATAGTTCAATGCGTTTATTTTCGGGCCAAGAATACAATTCAAAGTTATTGTCATTATGCCGGATTTTGAATGAGGCATCATTTTTTTGATGATTTTGAACGGTCACTTCACTAATTTCCTCCAAACGTACGGCAAATGCAATTTGTGCTTTCCACTCAATCAAATATGTTGAGAACCGGGGCGAAAGATAGCCTCTAAAACCTGGAATTTCCATTATAAAAGGGCTGTCAGAGTTTTCAAGTATCATATACGTACCATAAGAATCTTGGGTAGGACCACCCACATAAAATACTTTTGAGAGTTTGCCTTGCCGATAAATTTCAACTTTAGTTGATTTTACTGCCAAATTTTTGATAATATTTTCACGGGCTGAATTAGCAACCGGTTCTTTTACCCGGATTCTTAACATGGTTTTTAGCAGCACATTTACTAAATCCTGACGCGCAATATAATTTTTATTTAATTTCCAGTTCGAGGGGGTACGTTCCAGCAAAATGGAGTTGTTTTCTTTGTCAACCAAAAATATCTTGTCAATTGAAGCGGTGTCTTCAATAGCAAAATCGCGCAGTTCTTTTTTTATCGTTGCATGGCTGTTTGTGGTAATAAAATAAGTAGTAGTAATTGCCAGAATTACTAGAATTATGAATAGTACTTTTCTATTTTTCATTGAATTGTGATTGTTAATTTGCAAATTTTTTCTTTCGGATGAAATGGTAGAGCATCCCGAAAGCTATTACTAATAAAACGGGTAAAACAATGTTTATGATTTGCCAAACAACCCGCTGGCTCAAAATTTTAGGTTTATCAAGCATTCTAAGTTTAAATTCCTTTGAGCGGGTTTCCATTAATCCTTGTCTATTGCACAAATAGTTAATGGAATTTAGCATAAGTTCTTTGTTTCCAAAGGTTTGTCGGGTATATCTATCGTATCCTAATGGCAATGCTTCTATCTTTCCTTCGTTTTGCTGGGTGCTATTTTGTATCATATCGCCATCGGAAAAAACAATCATCTTAGCCGGTTTGCTTTCTTTTAAAAAACCAATTTGCTGATTGTTGCTTATTAATGGTGAAACCCGGTTCGCGAAGGCCGATTTGAAAGTTCCTTCCAATAAAACGCCTACAGGTAAATACGATTTATTAAACCGATTGGGTTCAATTTTTTCATTAATAACCGATAAGTCAATAAGTGTGGGTGCATTTACTATTCGGCTGTATTTTGAGGTGGTTAGCAAAATGGTTTTTTGAATGGAACCAGATTCACCTACCGTATCGATAACACTGGCAAACTGCGATTTTATTATATCAAGGTTTTTAGTAATTGGATTCTTATCGGATGGCACCAGTAAAGGAAAATATACCCAAGGAGCAGGAGCAAATTTTGCAGGCTGTCCAATCATTCCCGTATTTATTGGAATGGTTGCACATTGCATGTCTTGCACCAAATTCTGATTCAAACGTATGCCATATTTAAATAGTTGGTCGTCGAGATTCAGCGGGTTTCCCATGGCTAAGGTGGAACGGCTGCGAGATAGGCTATCGAGGCTTATGTTTACTGGATCGATAAGCCAAAGCAGGTGACCCCCATTCATTAAATATTGGTCAATTATAAATTTGTCTTTTTCCGAAAAAGGTTTCTCTGGTTTGGCAATAACAATCAAATCAAAGTTGTTTTTTCCTAAGGTATCGCGCAAGCTATAAAGATATTCATTGATTGAAACCCGTTGAAGCACATAATAATTGGCTAAGGTCCTGGCTAAATCATCTACGGCCAAAGGATTCAATTCTCCATGCCCTTCCAAAAACCCAATTTTCGGAGGTTTTTGGGTCATTAATTTTTGCATGGCGAAGCTTAATTCGTATTCCAACGATTGGATGGATGAATTCAGATTGCCTTCGGGAGAATAGCCTACATAATTTTTCAATATATTAACAGCAACTTCGGTTCCCCGATAGGAAACTATGATGCCAGGAAAAATTATCTTTTGACTTGTGGTTCCATCTTTTTCTTTAACCTGCAAATTTGTTGGCTCTAGCCCCTTTTCATATAATTGCCGGAATACATCGTTCCGTGTTTTTTTGTCGGCACTGCTGGCCGGATCGATAAACTCATATTGAATGTTATCTTTTCCAAAAGCCCTAAATTCATCAAGTATTTCGCGCACAGAGTTTTGCAAGCGTAAAAAGCCCGCCGGCAAATCGCCATTCAGGTATACTTTAAAATAAATAATGTCTTCCGATTCCCTTAACATCGATTTAGTATGCTTTGAAAGCGTAAATCGCTTGTCGGAGGTCAAATCAAATCGTGTAAACAGAAACCCCGAAAGAATAGATATCAGTATTACTATACTGATAATGACCATAAGTTGGAGAATGTTATCTTTTTTTACTTCATTACGTTTCATAGCCATTTATTTTAAATATTACCACCTGCGGCTTTGGAGTTTTAATTTGGTAAGCGAAACAAAAAGTACCATAGCGGCAATAAAATATACTAAATCGCGGGTGTCAATTACACCTCGGCTCATGGAACGGTAATGCTTGTAAATGCTGAGTTCCTGCAGAATATATTTCACTTTTTTAAATGATACCAAGGTGCTGGCTGCATCGAATCCGTAAAAAAAGATAAAAACAACAACCAAACTTAGGATGAAAGCCACAATGGTATTGTCGGTGAGCGATGAACAAAAAATGCCTAATGAAACATACACTGCGGCTAAAAAAAACAGACCCAGGTAGGAGCCCCAAGTGCCTCCCATATCCATATTTCCAACAGGATTGCCTAATGAATAAATGGAAATAAAGTAACTAAACGTTGGAATAATAGCGATGGCTACAATGGTAAGGGCAGCGAAATATTTGCTTAAAACAATGGATAGGTCTGAGACTGGGCGGGTAAGCAATAATTCAATGGTTCCTGATTTTTTTTCATCAGCAAAAAGGCGCATGGTAATGGCTGGAATTAAAAACATAAATATCCAGGGCGCCAATGCAAAAAATGATTCCAAATCGGAATAACCTTTGTCAAGCACGTTGTTTTCGCCAGGGATAACCCACATAAAAAGGCCGGTTGCCAAAAGAAAAACAATGATTACAATATAGCCTGTTAAGGTGCTGAAAAATCCGGCAATTTCCTTTTTAAAAAGTGAAAACATAGATTTTGTTTAAAAATTACGAGCCGCAAAATTAATGGATTTTTAAAAGAATGATACCCAAAAAGTATTTATTCTTTGATTTGCTTTTTGTATAAGGTAAACCATAATTGAAGCAGTACCCAAAAAGATAAGAATAGTAAAAATGATGGATTTTTTATTTGTATTTTCAAGGCATCTTAACTCTAAATACTTTAAGTACTTTAAATACTCCAAGTACTTATTAAACCCTTATCCCTAACACAATTATGTCATCCACTTGATCAATGGTTCCGCGCCAATCATCAATATGGGTATTCAGAATCTCCCGTTGGTCTTTCATGGAACGATCTTGGATAGAACCAAGGAGTTCTTTAAATGGTTTCGACTTGAATTTACCTCCGCTTGGCCCACCAAATTGGTCGGAATATCCATCAGAGAATATATAAAAGGTATCCCCTTTTTGAAGTTCCAATTCATTGTTAGTAAAGCTATCTTTTTCGCGCACATAAATCCCAATAGGCATTTTATCGGCTTTTATCTCAATGAGTTCACCTGCACGGAACAAATACAGTGGGTTATAAGCTCCAGCATATTGTAATTGCATGGTTTCAAGGTCCATTACTACCAACGCCACATCCATACCGTCTTTTGCTTCCCCTTCTTTTCCTGTCTGACCTAATGTTCGTTTCACTTCGCTCCTTAAATCATTAAGTATTAGGTTTGCCTGATAATTGTTGTTTTTATTCACAATCTCGTTTAGGAACGATACTCCCAGCATGCTCATAAATGCTCCAGGTACTCCATGCCCTGTGCAGTCGGCAGCCACAATGATAATTTTATTGCCTACTTTGTTCATCCAATAATAGTCGCCGCTAACAATATCTCGGGGCCGGAATAATATAAAGTGTTCTGGTAATATTTCAGCGGCCCATTGTGGCGATGGTAATATTGCCGTTTGAATTCGCTTGGCATATCTGATGCTATCAGTAATCTCTTCTTTTTGTTTTTCAATTTCCGCTTTTTGGGCTTCCAACAAAATGTTGTAGCGCTTTTTCCGTTGGAAGCTTCGGAACATTTGAATGGAAAATACTGAAACAACAAACAAACCGGTTAGGATAAAAATGCGGATTAAACGGTCCCGTTTTTGTTTTTGAGCATATTCCAAATCTTTTTGGGCTTGCAAAAATTCCAAATCTTTCTGCTCCTTATCAAACCTATACTGCATGCTCATTTGGGTAAGCAATTCCACATTTTGATCGCTTTTTAATGAGTCGTTCCAGTTTTTATAAAGCACATGGCTTTCATAAGCTTTTCGGTAATCGCCAATACCAGCGTAGGCTTTGCTTAATTTGTCATAAGAAACCTCAAGACTTGTAAATGACTCAATTTCTTGGGCCATTTTTACCGCTTTATCCAAATAATTGAGGGCCTTCCAATATTCATGTTTCAATAAAAAAACTTCACCAAGCCCTTGATACGAAAGCATTTTTTCATCAATATCATCCAATCCATTTTCATTTTGCTCTATACTTTTATTATAAAACTCCTGGGCTTTTTCAAACAAACTGATTTTCTTTAGTTTATCTTCATTTTCTCCCTTCCATACGTAAGTTTGGGCAATTAAATTGTAAACTACAACAACCCCTCTCATTTCATCCAACTTTAAGTAAATATCAAGAGAGTTTTGAAAGACCACAAAAGCAGAATCGTAATATCTTTTTTCGGTATATATACCGCCTAAGTTCCGGTAGGTGTCAGCTACGGTTAATTGGTCGCCTGATTCGTCAGCAATTTTAATGGCTCTTGTATAGTAATTTTGTGCTTGGTCAAATTTTGCTTGCGATTCATAAATACCGCCAATATTAGCCAATGTAGCAGCAATCACTTTCTTATTGTTTAATTCTTCGCTTATTTTTAAGCTGCTAAAGTAGTTTTCCAAAGCTTTTTCAAAATTACCTTGATCGTAAAATGCAGCTCCTAAATTATTGTAATTACCAGCTATGAGTTCTTTTTCACCAAGTTTCAGATTTATTGCCAGTCCGTGTTTATAATGCAGGATTGCCTTGTTAAAATCGGATTGTGTATGATAAATGTGTCCGACTATATCTTCGAATTTAGCTGCAGTTTGCCAATTCTCTGGCAATTCATTTATTTCTTTCGATTGCTCATAATAAATAAAAACGGAGTCAAATGAATATTTTAAAAACAAATTGCTGGCATATAAATAATTGGCGAATGAAAGGCCTTTTGGGTAATTAATCTTTTGAGATAACGATTGAGCTTGGGAGGCATATTTCAGTGATACCACCGGGTCGAATCGCAAATACTCGTAAGATAAGTTATTTAGGGCATTAACCTTTACGCTGTCCGGATTGTCGATATTATTTAAATCGCCTAACAATTCATACACTTTTTCGCGGTTGATTTGCGAAAAAAGGTTGTGATTGAAGAGTAAAAAGAAGGCGATTAAATAAAAACGGACACTCATCCTAACTATGTTTAGTTTTCAAAGATATATTATTTTTCAATCAAAAAAAACTGAACTAAAGTCCCTTCATGGATAACTGAATGCGTTTCCGTTCTTTATCAATTTCAACAACTTTTACCTTAACGTGCTGATTTAATGTGACAACGTCTGCTGGATTTGAAACATATTTGTCGGCCAGTTGCGAAATATGCACCAATCCGTCCTGGTGCACTCCAATATCAACAAAGGCACCAAAATTAGTTATATTGGTTACAATTCCCGGTAAAACCATTCCTTGGTATAAGTCGTTCATTGAATTTATTCCTTCGGCAAATTCAAAAACCTTTATCTGCGAACGCGGATCACGACCCGGTTTTTCTAATTCTTTAATAATGTCTTGCAACGTAGGCAAACCAAATTCAGGGGTAATGTATTTTTCAAGATTAATTTTGGTCCGTAATTCTTTATTATTAATTATATCGGAAATATCACACGATAAATCTTTGACCATTTTGTCAACAATTCGATAACTCTCAGGATGCACAGCGCTATTATCCAATGGATTTTTACCTCCTGGAATGCGCAAGAATCCGGCACATTGTTCGAATGCTTTATCTCCCATACGGGCTACTTTTTTTAAATCAGCCCGGGTACTAAATGCGCCATTTTCAGTACGGTAATCGATCACGTTTTGGGCTAATTTTGGACCTAAGCAACTCACATAACTTAACAAATGTTTGCTGGCAGTATTCAAATTTACCCCTACTGAGTTCACACAGCTTTCAACTACAAAATCTAAGTTCTCTTTCAGTTTGGTTTGATCCACATCGTGTTGGTATTGGCCCACCCCAATTGATTTTGGATCAATTTTAACCAATTCAGCCAATGGATCCATTAACCTCCTACCAATTGAAACTGCTCCACGGACGGTAACATCGTATTGCGGAAATTCCTCCCGTGCTATAGCCGATGCCGAATAGATGGAAGCTCCACTTTCGTTCACCATAAATACCTGAATTTCTTTATCAAATCGTACAAGGCGGATAAATGCTTCAGTTTCGCGGCTTGCAGTGCCGTTTCCAATGGCAATGGCATCAATTTTATAGCTGGAAACCAATGCCTGAATCTTTTTTGAGGCTTGATTTTTTTCGTTTTGCGGTGGATGAGGATAAATGGTTTCATTATGCAATAAATCGCCGGATTCGTTAATGCATACTAATTTACACCCACTGCGGAATCCGGGGTCAAGGGCCAATATCCGCTTCTGACCTAATGGCGATGCCAACAGTAATTGCCTAAGATTGCGTGCAAAAACCTGAATGGCTTCTTCATCCGCCTTTTCTTTGGTAAGTTTTTTATACTCATTTTCTATCGAAGGCTGAATCAAGCGTTTGTAGCTGTCTTTAATGGCAATCCGTATTTGTTCTGATGAATGAGTATATCCTTTTACAAATTGATTTTCTAACAATTCTTCGCAAAGTTCAGCTTCTGGTTCCACGCTTACCCGAAGAAATCCTTCCCCTTCACCTCTACGTATGGCCAGCATTCGGTGCGAAGGACATTATTTTAGTGGTTCCGAAAAGTCGAAATAATCCGAATACTTTATTCCTTCTTGCTCTTTTCCTTTAATGAGTTTGGAATAAATAATGGCCTCTTTATTAAACACATTTCTTATCTTTTGCCGGGCTTGAGGGTTTTCGCTAATCCATTCCGCAATAATATCGCGAGCTCCCTGTAAAGCCATTTCAGCAGTTTCAACTTGCTCAGTTAAATATTTTGATGTCATTTCCTCCACATTACCACTTTGCTGTTTCATAATGAGCTGGGCGAGAGGTTCCAGTCCTAATTCCTTGGCTATGGTAGCTTTGGTACGTCGTTTGGGTTTGTAGGGTAAGTAAATATCTTCCAGTTCAATAGGATCAAACGTGTTTTCAATTTTTCGCTTTAATTCATCGGTTAATTGGCCTAATTCAAGGATGGTTTCGAGCACCGTTTTTTTACGTTTTTCTAATTCATCAAATTTTTTGTTGAGCACCTCAATTTCATGAATTACCAGCTCATCCAAACCTCCGGTCATTTCTTTTCGGTAGCGGCTTATAAAAGGAACGGTGGCGCCTTCAGCAAATAATTTTACTACTGAATTTGCCTGTTGGTAAGCTATTTGGAGTGTTTTAGCTATTTCGTTTGTATATTTATCCATTGCGTAATCTTGTTTAACGGCAAATTAAAAGATAATTTTTCATTCGCCACAATGAAAAACTTAAATAGCTATGGTCGTATCTTTGTAATCGCATTTAAAAGCCAAAATTTAGTTGTTAAACATAAAAATGTATTTAACTGAATGGAATTTTTTAAATACATTTTTTTATTTTTGCATCTCCAATTAGATTCATGGAAATTTTAATGCTATTCATAAAAGAAAATAAACATTTCGTAATGGGTGGGGTTAATTAAATTGTTTAATTGTTGTTTAATTTATATTTTTGATTTTTAATTACTAAACTAAAACTAGAGAAGTTATGAGAAAAATTACGTTAATGCTAGCTTTTCTCGCTTTTGCAGGAATGACCTTTGCCCAAAAGGCAACGTGTGATTTAACTGCAGGTGGAAAAATTGATGATGCTGTAGCTAAGCATCAACCGAAGGCCTTCGGTGATGTTATTTGGTCAGAAGATTTTGACGGTGCTAAATGGTCAGGTACTGTTAAGGTTGATGGTAATGGTTATTTATTGGATCCAGATGTTGCTCTTCCAGCAGGTTGGGTTATTACTGATGGACAAGAATTAAATTACTTCTGGCACTGGTCCGATGTAGGTCCACGCGGTAGTTATGTTACTCCGGCATCAGTTGGTACTTGGGATCAACCTTACAATGGGTTGCTTACTACCTTAACAAATTATGGAGCTTCTGCCAGTAATGGGGTAATGATGTTGGAAAGTTGTTATTTCAATAACACTCCAACAGGAGGTTTATCTTCAGGTTATGATGTTGCAGGAGTAATGGATGCAACCCTTCAGTATGGCCCCATTGACATGAGTAATGCTCCTGGAGCAATATTTAATGTAAAAACCATGTACCGTACCTGTTGTGCCGCAGCAGCTCAAGTTGGTGTTGCCATAGGTATTGGCGATGGTGCAGGTAATATTACTTGGAGCGATGAAATAGCTTTGAATGTTTTAACTCCCAACAATTCACATACTTATGCTTCTGAAAGAGATATGCATGTGAATGTTAGTAGGGTTAAAGCAGGAAGTGATTTCTTAGTTACTGCCGGTGCTTCAGAAGTTTATTTCCGTTTACATAAATCGAATGCTTCTTTTTATTACTGGATTGTTGACGACATTACCTTTTACGAACCTCCTACAAATGACTTGATTGTTGAAGACACTTGGTTCGATTATATGTACGATGCAACCGATCCTGATTTTGGACAAAGTAGCACGGCTTCCTATAATTTCTGGGGTGGTTATACTCAAATTCCACAAAGTGTGGTAGCTCCTTTTATCCAATTTAGGGCAGCTGTTAATAACAATGGTACCGCTGATGCAACCAATGCTAAAGTAAATGTAGTGATTGAAAAAGATGGTGCCGAAGTTTATACTGTTGCATCTACTCCTAAAACAGTAGCTAAATTCTTCCGTGATACTTTAATGGCAGCTGCTGATTTTAGCGCAGTTGACAAAGGATTTTATCAAGTATCAATGACTGTGGTTATGGATGCCGACGATGAAGCTTATTTTAACAATGCCGCAGGTTATGATTTCAATGTAGTTCACGATGTTTATTCACGGGTAACCATGGGTGGTGAAGCTGATTTCAGCACCGCCGGTCCAAGTGATTGGGCAATTGGTGGTTGGGATGGGGATGCGGTAGCACAACCTTACGATTTCCCTGAATCTGTTACCGAAGTTGGTTTAAAAGCAATAAAAGTTTACTTTGCTTTACCAGCTACCGCAGAAGATGAAGCTGCAATTATAGCGGGTGATTTTGCAATGTACGGACGTGTTTACAAAATTGATGCAGCTGGCGATATTGTAGATGCTGGTATTGCATCCGAATTGTACACTGTTCAAATTGGTGATACCAATACATGGGTAACTCTTGATTTTGTAGATGATGGTAACTTAGTAGTTCCTGGTGGACAAACCTATTATGTGGGAATTGAAACCTATACTGGTTTTGACCCTACTGATGATGACCGTAGAAATTTTGAAATTGGTTCTGATATTTCTGGGCCAAAACAACCATTATCCGGTGGTTTGGTTTATTTGTCTTCTGATGGTGGTTGGTATTCAACCGGTGATAACTATGCCATTAATTTAGTTATAGATGCACCTACTGTACTTCCATTAGATTTTGAGAATCCCGTTGTAATTAGTAGTTGGGATGCTGCAACCACCATTATTGATAATCCACAATCAAGCGGAATCAATACAAGTGCCAAAGTTGCTGAACATGTAAAAAATGCAGGTAGTCAATGGGCAGGTTGTAAAATTATCCTTGATGAAGCGTTGGATTTCAGTACTACCAAAACTTTCTCAATGAAAGTATTCTCGCCAGCTGCTAAGATACCAGTGCTTTTAAAACTTGAGGTTGCCGGTGGAGCTGCTAAAGAAGTTTTTGAAAAAACCACAAAGGCCAATGAATGGGAGACTATAACTTGGAATTTTGATGGAACAACTTCAGGCGTTTACAAAGATATTGTACTTTTCTTCAACGCAGGTGTTGATGGAGCGGGTACTTATTTGTTTGATGACATTTATTTGAACGAAAGTGTTAAAGTTACTTTCAATGTAGATATGACTCAGCCAATTGCAGATCCTATTTACTTTGTTGCAGCTTCTGATACGGTTTATGTAACTGGTAGCTTTGCTAACGGTGCTGGTGAAACTTGGGGTTGGGATGAACCAGGAACTGGAGAGGCATTATTGATGACCGATGCCGATGGCGATAAGATTTACACCGCTTCAGTTACCATGCTTAAAGATGCTGGTGAATATAAGTACAAATACTTTATCAATGCGAATTGGGATACTGGCGACCAAATTGGTGGTGACCGTACATTAAATGTTGGTGCTGCTGATGTTACTACAGATGATGTATGGGAACATGTGGTAAGTGTAAATGACATGAATTTGGATGCCGTTACGTTAACACCAAACCCATTCAATGCTGAATTGGTTATTAACAATGCTGAGGGTGCTTCACGAATTGTAGTAAGCAATGTGTTAGGACAATCAGTTATAACTGTTAATGAAATAGCTAACCATCAGGTTCTTTCTACATCAGGATTGAACAAGGGTATTTATTTTGTTACCATTGTTGATAAAAACAACAACCGCAGAACTGAAAGAGTTGTAAAACAATAATCAGTACTGATCTAATATTAAAAGCCCTCCCCGAAGCCTCGGGGAGGGCTTTTTTTTGCTATAAAGACTAAAAATCTACCCTAGAGGGATATAACAAATTCTTGATGGTTAATCCAGGGAAATCGCTTAAAAAAATCCCGATAGGGATTGAATATGAACGGCGAAGCCCTCACGTAAGTAATAGCTCCGGGTTTACTTCCTTTGGTCGTGAAGTCGCTTCGCTAAGTTCAACCTGGAGATTATGAATTTCCGATAAAAAATCGGAGCAAGCACAACTGCTAAATTGAAATCGTGTAGAAAATATGCGCCGGAAAGAGGAATCCATCATTGGATATCTTAAAAGCGATTTCCCTTATGGTTAATCAAAATTTAGCTATAAAAGGAGTACGGTAGTAATAATTAAATGAACAATGTCAAATGCTCAATAAACAATGAGCAAACGTAAATTCAAGAAGCTAATGCAACACATTTGAAAAATACATCTTTTGGCATCTTAAAATTTAAGTTCTTCCTCGGTCTTCTGTTAATTTTATGTTGTACCTGTTTTATAAACTCCTCATCAA
>Ga0172379_10005124_pt1 | contig 18602 bp, 19 predicted proteins | sample GrowelOW334metaG_FD_119756 | JGI IMG/M metagenome (GOLD analysis project Ga0172379, IMG submission 119756) | Groundwater microbial communities from an aquifer near a municipal landfill in Southern Ontario, Canada - Groundwater well OW334 metaG | ecosystem: Environmental > Aquatic > Deep...
AAGATAATGAAATTTGTGACTGAATCGGCCAGAGAGGCGACTTGCGAATTAGCAAAAACCAGAGGAACTTTTCCTTTATGGGATGTGAGTATTTTTGCTAACACTGACTATAAACCAAGGAATATGGCATTAACAACAATTGCTCCAACGGGAACAATTAGTATGTTGGCGGATACTAGCTCAGGGATTGAACCAATTTTTTCTTTGGGTTATCAAAAAAATACAGTTGAAGGAAAAACTCTTTACAATGTTAACCCGACTTTGGTTGGGGAATTAAAAAGGAGAGGGATTTATTCTGAAGAATTGATTGAAAAAATTGTTAAAAATGGTGGAATTTTAAAAGGAGTAGAAGAACTTCCTGAAGATTTAAAGTCGGTTTTTGTGACGGCTTTGGAAATTAAACCGGAATGGCATATTAGAGTTCAGGCGGCTTTTCAAAAATATACTGATAATGCAGTTTCTAAGACAATCAATTTGCCGGAAGAAGCGACAGTTAATGATGTGAGAAGGGCTTATTTGGAGTCTTATTCTTTGGGAACTAAAGGTATTACTATTTATAGAAGTGGTTCAAGATCGTTTGAGCCAATGCAAAAAGTTAAGGCTAAACCCGCCGTCGCCGAAGCTTTGTCGGGCGAGGAAAAAGTGTTGCCAAAAAAGAAAAGTACTCCAATTATGGCTCAAGGATTAAGGCTTAAAAAGAAGTGTGATTTGGGAAGTGTTTATACTTCAATTTTTTATGAAGCGGGCGATGGTCCAGTGGAAGTATTTGTGACTTTGGGTAAGAGTGGTGGATTTACGGCTGGAGCGGCCGAGGCAATTGGACGATTAGCTTCATTGTCATTGAAATATGGGGCGAGTTTGGATGAAATTGCTGATAATTTAGTTGGAATTTCATGTGGCCAAAAAATTGGTTTAGGAAACGGAACAGTTTTGAGTATGTTTGATGCAGTTGGAAAATCTCTTTTGGAAATTTCTCGGGGAGAGCAATTAAATATGTTTGCTGGTGAAAAAGATTCAATTAATGTAGTAGCATTGGAGAATATTAGGGTTGAGCAAGCAGTTTTGGAAAGTAAAGTAATTTCTTGTCCGGATTGTGGCAGTCCACTTCGAGCAGAAGAAGGATGTTTTAAATGCACAAATGAGTTTTGTGGTTATAGTAAGTGTAGTTAATTATGATAACAACTAAAACTGGAGACAAAGGGCAGACGACTTGCGGAAACCAACGAATCGACAAGGATGATTTGTTGGTTGAAGTAGTGGGTTCGATTGATGAATTGCAATCAATTTTGGAGTTAATTGGAGTGGAAAAAAAAATTGTTGATGATTTAAGTGGGATAATGGGTGAGTTGGGAGGTGGAGTTAAATTTAAGATTGATCATTTAAAAATAGATAAAGATTTTAATTTAAATAAATTTTTGAAATTTAAAAGCAAAAAGGCATTGAAATTAAATTGGGCGAGGACTGTTTGTAGAAGAGTGGAAAGACGAATGGTTTCTTTGAATAGGGAGCAAAAAATTGACAAAAAAATGTTGGTCTATTTTAATAGACTTTCTGATTATTTATTTTTAGAAGCAGTAAAACAAAATAAACAATAATTATTAATGGGGAACTAGGTGAAATTCCTAGGCTGTGCCGCAACCGTAAAGCCGGATAACCAAAACTTTCGAGCAAAAGTAATATGAATTTAGAAAATAAAAAGTTTTACGATATTAATCAAAATTCTCTAGGTGAAATTGCGGGGGCGTTTTTAGAAGAGAGAGCTAATGATTTAGATTTGAGAAATAGAATAAATATTTCAGATCTTTATTCAGAAAATAATATAGAAAAAGATAATTGGGAATATAATGGACATTCTGAAGAAGAAAAAGAAGCAACACTTAACGTTTTTGCTTTAGGTAAAGCAGGATACAACCTGGTGGTTTGGATAAGCCCTGATGATGGAGGAGAAGTATATAAAGAAGGTAGATTAAACATAGAATTCCCTGTTTTTGGAAAAAACGAGTGGGCACTTTATGGAAAACACATGCCTTTGCTTTGTGATGAAAATGAATCGTTTGAATTGGTTAAAAGATTGTTAAATAATAATGGAAAATCTATAAATTCAATTAATAATAAAGAAAGCGTAAGGCAACAACCGATAGGATTTAGGATTGAAGAAATTGATGATTGGATACAGGAATGTAAAAAATTAATGCCTGAGTTTATGGATATTTGGGACTTTATTGAAAATGGAGAAGATGTCGAGAATAAAATAAAAATGGAAAAAGATGTTCGATTGGCGATGGAAGAGGCAGGTGGTGATAATTATTTGTTTGAAAGTATTATGGCAAGAATGGGGAATGAAATTAACGCTGAAGGAGGACATGGAAGTTCTTGGAATAATGGAAATAGTGAAATTGGAATAGTTGTTTCAGTAGGCGCTAATGGAGAGTTGGTTTATAGTTTAGAAAATACTGATAATTTGAAACATTGTGAAAAATGTGATTGTTATTATTCTGGCGATAAATGCCCTTTATGTAAATGATATATTTTGATATATAAAATGATGTGGTTTGATTTATTTACTTTGATATAAAGTAGAGACGCGCCGACGGCGCGTCTCTACTAAAAGAATAATTTTTAATGTTAAAATTGTTTATGAAAAAACATACAGAAAATAAAGGAATTGTGGTTTTGGTTTTGATTATAATTGCAGCGTTTGTGTTGCCTTGGAAAAATATTAGTTGGGGAAAAATAAAATTTCAGGAGGAAACAGTGGTAGTAATGGGAGAGTCAGAGACAAAACAGGCAAACGAAGTGGCTAGTTTTAGTGTCGGAGTGAATGTAATTAAAGAAAAAAAGGAAGAAGCAGTTGATGAAGTTAACAAAAGAGTTAAGGAATTGACAATTTCAATTAAAGATTTTGGAATTGTTGAGGGAGATATTCAAACACAAAATGTGAATGTTTATGAACAACAGGAGACAGATAAATCAAAAAATAATCAATGGGTGGTGAATAGTACAATAGAGATTACTTTAAGAGATATGTCGAAAGCAAATGCTTTAATGGATCTATTAAATAAAAGCGGAGCGAATAATATTTATGGTCCAAGTTTTAGGATTGAAAATACTACTGATACGGAAAAGACTTTGTATAATAGTGCTATGGCTGATGCTAAAGAAAAGGCAGGGTTAATTGCCAACTCTAGCGGAAGAAAATTAGGTAAAGTGATTAATGTGGTTGAAGGTGGTAGCGGTAATTATTCTCCAATTTATAAAACTTTATCTTCTGGTGATGGTGGGGCGGAATTAAGTCCTGGAACTTCAACTATTTCAAAAACATTAACTGTAACTTTTGAATTTAAATAATTAGCTAATAATTTTAATTGCGTAAACGATGAAAGACATACCGATAGAATGGTTAAGAATAGAAATAAAAAGAAATTGATACGCTTTAAGTTTTGATAGACCTAATAAACTGATGCCTAATTCGTCAGGTAGGGGAGAAATAAAAACTAAAATACCGATTAATGGTTCCATCCAAGCAAAATATTTTGTGTGGAGTATTTTTTTAAAATAACTAAATTGATGATTTTTAAAAACTTCTTTAATTTTTTGATCAACTGTATTTTTAATAGATTTAAAAACAAACATATCAAAAATAACAGCACCGACCATGCCAAAAAATATTAATTCTGTTGGATTAAGTGTTTTTGCTAAGGTTAGAATAATTAGTCCGCCGGTGGCAACAGTGAAAGTGCAGACAAACATGGCACCGGCAATAATGGCACTAATATAACTATATTGGCCAAGACTTAGGACAAATTTATTGAATAGTTGATTTTGGGAAAGCAAAATGGCAAGACCGACACCAAGGAAAAGCATAATGTAGTTATAATGTTTTTGTTGATGGATAGTTTTTATCACTATTACAGTATAGCAATATAAATATTTTTAAATAAAAACCGCAAAATTTTTTTTTGATATGGTTTGTTTAATTGATTTAAAGGGGGTGTTGGTTTAATCTGACTTAGATTATATTTTTTTACAAAAAATGGCTAAAGAAGATCAATTAAAGGTGAAACTATTAAGCCATACGGCTGATCCAGAGCAGAATGTGGTGGCAGCTATTAGACAATGTTATAGTTCGGTTGGGGCTGAAGAGCTTAAGGAGAAAACAACAGAAGAAGTCAGAAATAAATTAATAAAACAGGTAATTGAATCAGGGCATACTTCGACGTTGGAACACGCGACTTTTACTTTTTCAATTGATGGGGTTAGCAGGGTGACGGAAATTCATTTGATTCGACACAGAATTGCATCTTTTTCGATTCAATCGGGTCGATATGTAAAAAGAGGAGATGCCGGTTATAGGGTGCCACCAGTAATTAAAGGATTGGAAGATAAAAAACTTTATGAAAAATATTTAAAACATTTAGATAACTCCCAAGAACTTTATAATGAATTAACAGACGCTGGGGTTAAGGCTGAAGATGCCAGATTTTGTCAACCGCAATCAGTTCAAATAAAAATGGTGATGAGTATGAATGCGAGAGAATTATTACACTTTTTAAGTGTTAGATCTTGCATTAGATCACAATGGGAAATTAGAGAAGTAGCTAAGCAGATGTTGGATTTAGTTAGAGAAGTGGCGCCAAACATTTTTGAAAGTGCCGGACCACCTTGTATTTCAGAAAAAATTTGTGACCAAGGGAAATTATCATGTGGTTTATGGAAAACCATTAAAGGAGCAAGGTTAAAAGAATGAAAGGTAAGTTTATTGTAATTGAAGGAATTGATGGAGCGGGAAAAAAAACGCAAACAGAATTGTTGGTCGAAAGATTAAAAAAAGAAAATAGAGAAGTGGTGGTGGATGATTATCCTCATTATGAAACGAGTTTTTGGGGAAGACATGTGGGAAGAATGTTGTCGAAAGAATTTGGAAATCCAATGGAAATAAGTTCTTATTTAACAGTGTTGCCTTATATTCTTGATGAAGCTGATGGTAGTAAAAAAATAATTGAGCCAGCGTTGAAAAGGGGAGAAATAGTAATTTCTAATCGATATTTTACTTCGAATGTTCATCAAATTGCCAAGAGACCAGAAGAAGAAAGGGAAATTTACGCTAATTGGCTTTGGGATGCTGGCTACAATCAAATGGGAATTAAAAAACCCGACTTGGTTTTGGTTTTATTGGTGGATCCACCAATTTGTAGGGAAAATATTTTAAAAAAAATGGAGAGAAACTATACTAATGGACAGGCAATGGATGCAGCAGAGGAAGATTTTAATCATCAAATGGAATCGGCTAAGGAGTATAAAAAAATGGTTACAAAAGAACCGAAAAGATGGGTGTTGGTAGATTGTTGTCGTGGTGGAAAATTAATGCCCAAAGAAGAAATACATAAAATTATTTTACAAGAAATTAATAAAAGGAAATTTTTATGAATGGAATTCAGTTAATTGCTGGAACATCACATCCAAATTTGGCCCAAAAAATATCAAAAAAGTTGAAAATCCCATTGACTCCGATAATTATTAAAAAATTTGCAAACGGAGAGATTTATGTGAGATTGGGTAAAAAGGTTCGAGGTGATGATATTTTTATTATTCAAACAATGACAAACCCAGTTAACGATTGTTTGATGGAACTTTTGATTTTGGTGGATGCTTTGAAAAGATCGTCGGCAGGAAGGATTAATTTAATCTGTCCACAGATGTGTTATTCCAGACAAGACAGAAGAACTCAATCACACGAATCGATAACGGCAAAATTGATAGCTGATTTAATTACTAAAGCTGGAGTGGATCGGTTAGTGACAGTGGATTTGCATGCGGACCAGATTCAGGGTTTTTACGATATTCCTGTTGATCATTTTGTGGGTTATCCGTTAATAACAAAATATTTGGTTCAGAAAAAATATAAAGATATTGTGATAGTTTCGCCAGATGTGGGGGGAGTAAAAAGAGCCAATAAAATGGCAGATTTGTTAAATGCACCAATTGCTATTATTGATAAAATCAGGAGAGAACATAATAAATGTGAGGTGGCTCATGTAGTAGGTGATGTGAAAGGAAAAACAGCTATTATAATTGACGATATGGTTGATACTGGTGGATCAATTTGTGCGGCTGCTGATGTGGTTAAAAAATACGGAGCTAAAGAGGTAATTATTTGTGCTACACATGCTTTATTAAACGGAAAGGCAATAGAAAACTTGGAAAATTGTTGTGCGTCCGAAGTTATTTTTTTGGATACAATTCCAATTTCTGAAGAGAATAAGATAAAGAAAATGAAAATAATTTCATTAGCGCCGCTTTTAAGTAAGATTATTGATCGAATTCATCAAGAAAAATCATTGGGAGAACTTTTTAAATGGGAAGAACAAAGTAAATTATTGTAAAATAAACTTATGATATAAATAATTTTTTTAAACTGTTTTTGAATTATTAGTTTTTTGAATTATTTTATGATAGATAAACAAATTAGAGATTTAATTAAAAAAGAAGAAGAAAGGCAACAAAATTTAATACATTTAATTCCAAGCGAAAATTTTGTTTCAGATGAGGTAAGAATGGCTTTGGGGAGCTGTTTGACGAATAAATACGCTGAAGGTTATCCTGGAAAGAGATATTATCAAGGAAATGAATTTGTGGATCAAATTGAAAATTTGGCTATTGAAAGAGGAAAGAAGGTTTTAAAAGTTGAGCATCTAAATGTACAACCATATTCTGGAAGTCCGGCTAACAGTGCGGTTCAAATGGCACTTTTAGAGAGAGATGATAAAATTTGTGGGTTGAAACTTTCAGCTGGTGGTCATTTAACTCATGGTCATCCAAAAGTTTCTTTTTCGGGAAAATTTTTTGAGAGTGTGCAATACGATGTGGAGGAAGATGGTCGAATTGATTATGATAAATTGCAAAAATTAGTTTTAGAAGAAAAGCCGAAAATGATTATGGCGGGAACAACAGCTTATCCATATATTTTGGATTTTAAAAGATTTGGAGAAATTGCTGACAGTGTTGGTGCTTGGTTGGTGGCTGATATTTCTCACATTGTAGGTTTAGTGGTGGGAGGTGTTCACCCAAGTCCGAATGAATATGTTCATATAGTGACTTCAACGACTCATAAAAGCTTAAGGGGTCCACGTGGTGCAATAATTGGAGTAACTAAAAAAGGTTTAGAAAAAGATCCAGATTTGGCTAAAAAAATTGACAAGGCAGTGTTTCCGGGAATGCAAGGTGGTCCGCATGAAAACCAGATTGCGGCTTTGGCGGTGGCTTTTGGGGAAGTAGATACTCAAGAATTTAGAGATTACGCTAGTCAAATAATTAAAAATGCCAAAGTATTGGCCGAAACTTTGAGAAGAAATGGAATTAAAGTTTTTGGAACAGATAATCATTTGATGGTAGTGGAAGTTGGTTTGGAAAAAGGAAAAGAAGTTGCAGTGAAATTAGAAGAGGAGGGAATTGTGGTTAATGCTAATACGGTGCCACATGAAAAAGGTAGTCCATTTAGACCGTCGGGAATTAGAATTGGGACACCAGCAATGACAACTCGAGGATGGAAAGAGAAAGAATTTGAGGAGTTGGGTAATAAGATGGCCGGGATAATAAAAGGGATTTAAAATTGATTTTTTTAATGTAGAGACGCGCCGGCGGCACGTCTCTACTGATTAAACAAAAAAAAAGGGTCAGGCATGCCTGACCCTTACAATAAAAATAAAACTATTTTTTGATTTCTTTAAACTTTTTCTCTAAAAATTTGAGGGTTTTGCCGTTGTCGAGGTCCCACTTGTTAAAGAAGAAAATATAGGCGATTTCGAAAAGACCACCAGTGTTTAAAATCAATAAAAGAACAAACCATATAAGTTGTTTTTTACCGGCAGATTTCCACAGAGCAAAACCTTTCCAGAAAATGATCCAGATTAAAAAAGGAATATAAAATTGTGGGCCTGCTAAAAAATTTAAATTATTCATAATTGATTAATTATAACAAAAGTAGCTAAAGTTGTTTTTTTGATTTTTTACAAGACCAGACTAGGATGAAAATAGTTAAACCAAATCCGAGAAATTCAAAGATTTGTGGCCAAAAAATATAATAAACTTTAGAATTAAAATTTAAAGGAACCTCCCAGGCGTTGGCCCAATTGTTGGCAAGAATATGGTCTTTTAAAATAATTGGATGGCCGTTTTTCCAATAAAAAGCAATCCAAAATTTACTATATGACTGATTTAAAATTAAAAAATTATCACTAGGTTGATTGACATTTTTATCTTCTGATTTTATTTGACTTAAAAGATTAAAAGGGATTGGAATAATAGCGATTTGATTAATTGATGATTTGGAAGTTAGTCCACCGAAAGAATAATTAGTGATACTAAGCTGATAACCAAAATCATTGTCAGTGGGAGGAATCAAAAAATAATCCCAAGAATAATCTTTGTTTTTATTTAGTTCATCTTCGACAGAGCAGATAAAAGAATAATTATTTCGAAGACAAACACGAAGAGGAATACCAGAAAAAAATTTATTTTTAATACCAATGATATATCCATAGGCATGAGGAATTTTATTTAATTCGAGGGTATAATTTTTACTATTATTGATTTGTTCGAAATCATGGTTTTCGGTGAAGTTAAAACTATTTGCAATAAAAGAAATTTTTTTTACAGCGTTAGTATTTTGCTGATTAAAATTGAAATTAATAATTTTGTTGTTTAAAAAATTGTTGGAATTGGTAAAAATATTGACAATACCAAGATATTTGGAGTCAGAAAGAAGAATTGGATTTATTGGAAAGATGGTGTCATTGAAGTTGATTTGAGAAATATCCTTGGGTAGATCAAATTCGGTTTGAATAGAATTAGAAAGTTCTTGCGAAATTGGAAACTGAAATTTTAGAGTTAATTGGTTATCTCTTTTAATAAGATAGGCACCGGCAGAAATTATTGTTTCAGTCGAAGCAGGGGAAGGAATAAAAAAAGTTTCATTATTGTTAGTTTTTAGATTTATTTGCCATAGATTGTCAGACACTTGATTGATATTAATTTTATTAATATCAATCTTTTGATTTTGGTCGAGAAGGTCTCGGAAAGGATAATAAATACTATTAGAACTGTTATTGGTTATATAATCTGATTGATTGGCAACATCGATATACCCCCATTGATATTGAGGACTAATGAAATTGCTAATGGTTTTATTTTGAGCTTCAAGTGAATAATTGTTGGTTTCATAAATGTAAACTGAACCAAATTGATTTATCTTTTTAATTAAATTTTGATTTTCTAATTGAACAAAAAGATTGGCAATTTCATTTTTAAAAGTAATCTGGTCACTGTTTTTTTCTGAATAATAGGTCATATTTTGATCCCATATGATGTATTTAATTTGGTATTTATTGAGAGTGTTGGAAAAAGAATCGGGTTTTTGACCGTAGAGAGCGTTAAAAAATTCTTTGTATGACTGTTCGTTTTTATCGTTCCAACGGTCGGAATCACGATCGAGGAGATCTTGTTTTAAATTAAACCATAAAAATCCAGATCCTTGATACCCCCAATTGTAGTATTGCCAGCCAGATGATTGGTTTAATGGCAAACTTAAAATTCGACCATTGTCTTGGGTTTTCATAAATTGCCACATTTGAAAATATTCATTTGGAATATTGACTCGGACTTTTGGAGAGATTAAATAGCCTTGAAAAACAGGAAATCCGTAAATTACTAAAATTATAGAAATTAAAATAGAATAGAGATTAATAAATTTAAGAGTTTTTATTTTTTGAAAAAACAAACTGATGGAGTAAGAGAAAAATAGAATAAAACCAAAAATAAAAATAATGGAAAGTTTTGTAAAGATAAAACGAAAAGATTCTTTGATAGTCGAATTTTGGATTAGAAAATCGAAGAATTGAGAAAAAACAGGAACTTGGTTACTTAATAAAATAAATGGAACAATAAAAAAAGGAGAGAGGGAAATAAATAGTTTGTCTTTTTTAATAAAGGCAAAAATTAGACCGATAAAACTGATAATAAAAAGGGAATAACCGATAATTAAAATTAATGGATTTTTTAGATGTTGATTCCATTGAGGCATAATATTTTCAAAATTATCTTTTTGAAAATTGTAGATGCTCCAGTCTAGGTAAAAACCTTTAACAATAGTTGAATCATTTAAACCTCCATTGGCACGATTTTTTAGTAGGAATTCTTGGGAATAAAGACGATTGTCATGATTGATTCTGGGAGCTTCACTGGAAGTGGTAATATAAAAAATATTAGGGATGAGCCAAAATGCGTTTAAAAGAAGGGTAAAAATAAAAAGTTTAATGGCTGGTTTGAAATTTTTTTGAAGAAAAGAATAAATAAAAAGAAAGGCTGAATAAATAGCAAAAAAGGCGTACCAAAGTTGGGCAGCATAGGCTTGAGGAGTAGCAAGAATAGTAAAAATGCAAAATAAAATGAGATTTTTTTGTTTTTTGTTTTGAATATATTTAAGGGAAAATAAAATTATCCAGGGAAGAAAAGCCCATTGGGTGGGGAACATTTCAAAAGGAACATAAAATTGCTGGACGGTGGAGAGGTTGAAAATATAAAAAAGAGAAGAAATAAAAGCGATTAGATTTCGATGTTGGTTTTTTTGAAAAATATTCTTGATAAGAAAATAAATACCAAGTGGTCCAAGAATAAAACAAAGAAAAATATAGCTGTAGCGAAGGAAATTTAATGGTAGAAAAAAATGGAAAAGATAAAGAATTATAACTCGGGGGATGTCGGCCATTTGAGCATGGCCGGGGATGGCCCCAAGACCTTGTTCGGAATGCCAAACACTAAAGATTAATCTTTTGAAATTGAGACCGAAATCAAATTCGGGGTGGAGAGTGTCCCAGCCGGTGAGAAAGGTGTTTGGAGTGTAGTTGAGAAAGCAGATGATGCCAGTGAGTAATATTAATAATACTGGAAATAGGAATTGTTTAAGCTTCGACACTAAGTAATAATAGCAAAGATTGTTTTTAAAAAGGAAAAGGGCCGGGTATATGTTGTTCAAAAATTTGTCTTGCGACAAAAGTTTGCATATATCCGGCCGCTAATCCGTAAGATTTTATTTTTTAGTTTCTGTTGAGGTGGCTGTTACAGTGGCTAAGGTGATACTGGAAGCATCAACTTTATTGCTTATAGCAGTTGGATTATTATTCCCCAATTTACTATATCCATTAAAGAACCTAATGCTGGTGAAATTACCATTTGTCAATTTATCGTTGATAAGAGTGGTAACGTCTTGAGCGTTGGCATTTTCAATGGTATAGCACCCCCACTCGGTCCAAATGTAGGTGTCTGAGGTGAGGTAAATAACATCCGCAGTACCTTCTTTTGAGTCATAAACAGGTGTTTTTTTGCTGTTGTTGTCGTTATCAAAAATAGCTACATCGCCAGAGATCAAAGTTCCCGATTTGGCTAAAAACCAACTTTTTGAGGGTTGGTCTAGACCTTCATGTGTTGTGATGACAGGAGTAGAAGAAACTGGTGTTGGAGCTATTGCTTCAATAGAGGTTTTGGAAACAGATCCTGTTTGTTGGGTTGTGAATGATTGGGCGAGCATGATACTTCCCCAAATTAAAAAAGTTGCAACAAACAATGTGATTCCGGTGATCCCAATGGCAGTGGCGGCTGTTGTTACCCATGGTCTAGTCGTAAATCGGAGAGAAACAATTGAAATGATTGCTCCAAGGATTACAATGGCTAAGCCGATCACACAAATGATGGCCCAGCTTCCCATAAAAACGGGAAGAAGGATGATACTAAAAATCAATCCAATTACCGACAAGACGATTCCAATAATAGCAGCTGTTAAAGTTTTAAATAACATTTAAATTACCCCTTTCAAATTTGTTTTTTTATATAAATGGCTTTAGGCCATAATAAAGAAATTAATTTGGCATATAATATATACCGTTTTAGATTCAAAATTTTGAACCCAAGATGGTATATATTATATTGAGAATAATTTAGTTAAAAAATCTTACGGATTTTAAAAGAACTGCGTAGAGGGGAAGTAAGCGCGAATGCCTGCTTTCACTAGACGCTTGTTAATAATCGAGATGATTATTATGCTGGAATTTTAGCATTATAAGTTAAATTTGTCAAGTTTATAGGATATAAAAATAAAAAGACCGGGAAGTTTGTTTGTACAAACCTACCGGTCTTAAATTCATTGGCTAGTCCTATAAGGGCTATTTTGTTGGACTTTATTTTTTACATCCTGAAGAGATAATTGGTTTGTGAACCAAATATTACCGAATGGGGCATAAACTGTGTCACCTTGGTGAACTGAGAAAACAAGAAAAGTATTTTCATTATTATCGTAAAGTTGTATGCCGTTGAGTGTGCAGTCGCCTGATACGGCTCCATCTGTTGGTGCGACAAATTCCCCAGAGTATTGAGTACTAATATTTCCTAATGGATAGTAATTTTGAGGGATATTAGGGTAATTTGGACATGGAGGTGGATAATAATAATTTAGGTGGTAGTAGTTGTTCGAATTAGCAATATTACTGTAGCTGAAGTTTGAATTCCAAGTGAACCCATTAGTTCTGGTTTCACCGGTGTCAAATAATTTATTGTCGAATTGTGCGTACTTTTTTTCATACAACACATACCCAATTGCTTGGTTGTTGTAATCATAGACCATGTTGGACCTACTGAATGCTAACCATTGGAAATTGGTTGGTTGATAGTACAGCCCATTGGGCTGGTGGTTACTATTAGCACGGACAATTCCATTGTAAGTGGAATATTGGCCTAAGTAACCTCCTTCGTCATGTCCGTAACATGCTAATACTGTGGATGGGAACAAACATATTAAACATACAATTAAGAGAGATAATAATTTTTTTTTCACCTTAATTCATCCTTTCTTATTATTTTTATATATATAAAAAGAGATAAGTCTCTTATTATTTTATTAATTCTTCAGGATTGTTAAAGAACGATACAATTATAGAGATTTGACGCAATGTCAAAAGTTATAAGCTGTGTCAACTTAGGCATACTATATCACTCTTATAAGATATCGTCAAACTAAAATATACATAAAAAAAAGCCGCTAGTTGCGGCTTTTTTGTTTTAAATTCAAAGGAGAAACGGGGTGCGAAACCCTAGAGGAGCCACACTCCAAATCTCTCCTTTAAATTTAATTGTTCAAAGGAGAAACGGGGTGCGAAACTCTAGAGGAGCCACACTCCAAATCTCTCCTTTGAACAATTTAGGGTTGATTATAAAAGTACGAATTATTTTATTAATCCTGTATGTATTATATTGTTATTATAGGTCTATGTCAAGTAGTAAGTTGTTTTAAAATTAGGCACAAATAAGGGATTTATTTGATTTAGATAGCAGTAATAAATTAACTATAGGGATCTTTGGCTTATATAAAAATACTTATCGGGTGTGTAGAAATCCCTCTGGTTTTAAACCGAAAGAGTTTTTAGAAAGGAGGATAGGTCGTCTTTTAGTGTTGGGTCTTGGAGAGCAGTTGAAATATTGGCTTTGAGCCAGCGGAGAGGGTCACCAGTAGTTAACCAGAGTGAGTCTTGAGTGGATTGGGTCAGAACAATATTGGATTGAGCGAGTTTGGTAAGGGCGTCAGTGAACCATAATTCGTTGTCTCTGGAGAGTTTATTGATATCTATATTTTTCAAAATTTTATTTGAAGCAATAAAGCGGCCGATATTAACTGAGTTGGATGGGGCTTGGTCGGCTGGAAGTTTTTCGAGAATTTCGGACATGCGATTAGGATAATTGGGATCGTTGATGTATTTAATACTGCCATAACGATAAATTTCTTCCATGGGGACTTTTTGAACAGCTAAAATAGCAGAGGCTTGATATTGGTAAAATTTGGAAATCATTTTGGAAAGTAGTTGACCTGGAGTGGTTTCTAAAATAAAATCGTCGCCGTAGAAATAGGCAAAATCGTCGTTACCAATGAATTTTTTGGCGGCTAAAACAGGAGAGCCGGTGCCATAGGGTAAACCTAATGGTTGTTCGATGAAAGTTAATTTAGCTTTTTTCCAAATATTTTTAAGACTGTCTAGATATTCGATTTTATTATTTTCGATTAAATATTTTTCTAAGTTTTTGTCGGGGGAAAAATAATTTTTAATTGTAGTTTCGCCAACACGAATAACAATGGCAATGTTGGTGATACCAGCGCCAATGGCTTCTTCAACTAAATATTGAATATTTGGTTTGGCAAGAACGGGAACTAATTCTTTTGCATAAGCCTTTGCTACGGGTAAAAAACGAGTACCTCGACCAGCAGCGGCAATAACGGCTTTATTTATTGACATTTAAATTTTTTAAAAATTCTCTTAAATCATCTTTGAATTTTGGGTCTTGAAGGGCAACAGCAATGTTGGCTTGAAGCCATCGAAGAGGATCGCCAGTGGTCATCCAAACGCCATTGGTTATTGGTTCATCGGCTACAATGCCTGTTTGAGTTAAAGTATTTAAACCATCAGCCAACCAAAGTTCATTGTCTTTGGAAGTATTTTGATTTTTAATTACATCCATAATTTTATTAGAGATGACATATCGACCAACAACGGCGAAATTAGATGGAGGTGGATCGGTTTTTTCAAGTAGAGCACTAATTTGATGAGGAATAGAAGGGTTGGAATGGGGAACAACAGCTCCGTAGCGTTTCATTTCAATGGTGGGCATTTCTTGAGTAGAAACGATGGCGTCGATTTGGTATTTGTTGAACGAGGCAATCATTTTAGTTAAATATTGTCCAGGAATTGATTCAACAATTAAGTCGTCGCCGAACATATAAACAAAAGGGTCGGTGCCAATAAATTCTTTGGCAGCGATAATAGGGGAACCATTGCCGTAGGGTAACTCTGGGCTTTGGGCAAAGTAGGAAAAATTAACTTTGTCGCTAATAGCTTTTAAACTATCAAGATACTCCATTTTATTGTTTTCTTGTAAGTATTTTTCCAGTTCAAGATCTGGAGAGAAGTAGTCTTTAATAGCATCTTCACCGGGACGATGAACAATGGCTATTTCAGTAATACCGGCTCCAATAGCTTCTTCAACTAAATATTGAATATTTGGTTTGGCAAGAATTGGAACTAATTCTTTTTGATAAGATTTAACAACAGGAAGGAAACGAGTGCCTCGGCCAGCGGCGGTGATGACGGCCTTAGAAATGTTGGTCATATTAGATTTATGGTAACACAAAAGAAATTTTGATAAAATAGAGAACCTTTTAGGGCCCATAGCGTAGTTGGTAGCGCGTCCCCATGGCATGGGGAAGGTCAGGGGTTCGAGTCCCCTTGGGTCCACCCTTGTTAGAAATTTTGTGGATAGATCCACTTTAAAATTTAGGCCCATAGTGAAATGGTTATCACCAAGGTCTCCAAAACCTTTATTTGAGGTTCGAATCCTCATGGGCCTGCACTTTACTAAATCTATAACAAGGTGAATCTACAGAAGGTAATAAAAACTTTTGATATAATTGCCCCATGAGTGATTTAGAAAGATTACATAATTTTAAATATAATTATCTTAGAGGTCCAGTTTCTTATGAAGATTTACAAACAGAAATAGTTGAAGGAAATTGTCGTTTAGCAGTTCAGGACTATTTTTATATAAATCATGATTTATATCTTGGCAGGAAAGATTTAATCCTTTCTAAAGAAATGGTCAATGGATTTGATGTAATAAAAAATCAAGATAATATAGGGGATTTTTTTTCTAGGCTTAAAGAAGGGGATATTGTTTATGCTGATAATTTACGAAATAGTTTTGGGAATGAGTTGAAACCAAGAAGTGAAAAATTTCCAAATGAAGAGGAAAGATTATTAAATTTACATTTAGGAGTGTATTTAGATAGGTTGAATCAACCGACTATTTGGCATAGTTCCTTTATTTCCAAAGGTACAGTTTTGTGGTCAATAGATGAATTTTGTTATTATTACAAACCTTTTATTGCTAGAAGAATAATAAACCAAAATGAAAGTTGAACCAATAAAAACTAAGGCTATTGTAGTAGGTGGTAATTTATTAGAAATATTAGATAAAAGTATTGCCAATCTTAAGGATAATTCTGTGGTGGCAATTACATCAAAAATTGTGTCGATTTGTGAAGGAAGCGTGGTTGAAATTGGGAAAAGTGATAAAGATTTGTTGATTAAAAACCAAGCAGATTATTATTTACCTAAAAAAAATAAATATAATTTTTATTTGTCGATTAAAAATAATATTTTGATTCCTTCGGCTGGTATAGATGAATCAAATGGAAATGGATATTATATTTTGTGGCCAAAAAATCCTCAAGATTCGGCAAACAAAATAAGAAGTTATTTGACAAAAAAGTTCAAGATAAAAAATTTAGGGGTAATTATTGTGGATAGTAAAACTACTCCGTTGAGATGGGGTGTAACTGGAGTGTCGGTGTCTTATTCCGGATTTAATGCGTTGAATAATTACATCGGGAGTAAGGATATTTTTGGAAAAAAGTTTGAGGTTGAGAAAGTAAATGTGGCTGATGCCCTGGCGGCGGCGGCTGTTTTAGTGATGGGAGAGGGCAATGAACAAACACCAATTGCAATTATTGAAGAGACTCCTTTTGTTAATTTTAAAAATAAGAATCCGAGCGTTGAAGAATTAAAAGAATTGGCAATAACGATAGAAGATGATTTGTATGGGCAGATTTTAAAAAGTGTTAAATGGAAAAAGGGTGGTGAAAATGAATAAAATTGTCTGTATATCAGGAATGTGTGGTGCAGGAAAAAGTGTTGTTTCTGATTTTTTTGTAAAAAATGAATTTCAATTTGTAAGATTTGGACAAATAACTTTAGATGAAGTTAAAAAAAGAGGGTTAGAACCAAATGAAGCCAATGAGAAGCTAATAAGAGAGGAATTCAGGGTTAGGCATGGAATGGCGGCTTATGCGACTTTAAATTTATCTAAATTTGATAAATTAATTAAAAATGGAAATGTAATTGCTGATGGTTTGTATAGTTGGGAGGAGTATAAGGTTTTAAAAGAACATTTTAGTGGAGCTATGGTTTTAATTGCAGTTTGGGCGCCACCAGAATTGAGATATGAAAGAATTTCAATAAGAGTATCAGGTATAGATGATATAGATTTGAGACATCGGTCTTTTACTAAAGAAGAGGCTAAATCAAGAGATTATTCTGAATTAGAAAATTTAAATAAAGGTGGGCCGATTGCTATGGCTGATTTTACAATTGTGAATAATGGAGATATTAATTTTTTAAATCAACAAATTGAGGAAATTTATAATCGAATTAAATAAAAAAGAAGAATGTTGAAAGGGGTACAAATTAAAAATAAAAGATGATATAGTAATCTATATGATTCTTTCAGACAGAGATATAAAAAAATGTCTTAAAACTGGTGATATTTCCATATTTCCTTTTAAAAAAAACAGTTTACAACCAGCTTCAGTGGATTTGCACTTAGATAAACATTTTTTAGTTTTTGATACGACTAAGAATTTTGTGATTGATCCTAAAAAACCAATGGATCATATAATGAAAGAAGTTGAGATTGATGAAGAAGTTCCATTTGTATTACATCCGGGAGGTTTTGCGCTGGGAATGATTTATGAAAAAACAGGGGTGTCTAATGGAATGGTGGGGAGGTTAGAGGGAAAGAGTTCGGTTGGGAGAATGGGATTATTGATACATATAACTGCTGGTTTTTTAGATCCAGGGAACAATTTAAAAATGACATTGGAATTACACAATACAGCGACGATGCCAATTTTGTTGTATTATAAGATGCCGATTGCCCAAATGGCATTTGAGAAGTTGAGTAGTGATTGTGAAAAACCTTATGGAGAAAAAACTAAAAATAGTAAATATTTGGGAGATATAAAACCTAAAGCTTCGCAGATGTGGAAAAATTTTTTGAATAAAAAATGAGGATTAAAAATAAGGAAATAGTTGCCTTAAAAAGAAGATTGAAATTGGCAGGGGTTACAGGTTTGGCGTTGGACATAGATGAAACTTTGTCTTTTACGATTGGTTTTATGGTGGAAAAATTAATAGAAAAGTTTGGAAATCCAGAAAACTTGAGTGTTGAGGAGATCTGTAAAAAATATCGACACACAGATAAAATTCCTTATTGGCAGAGTGATGAAGTAAACATAATTATTAATGAAATTGTTCATTCAAACGAGATTCAAAAAGAATTACCATTGATTAAAAATTCAAATAAACTGATTCAAGAAATAAACAAACTAGTTCCAATTGTGGCATATATTACAGTTAGACCAGTAGATATTATCAGTGGAACAAATTTTTGGTTAAAAAAACATAATTTTCCAAAGGCTACAATTATCGCTAAGCCTAGAAATATTAACCGAAAGATGGGTAATAAATGGAAAGCTAAAGTTTTAGAATATTTATATCCTCAAGTGGTGGGGATAGTTGATGATAATCCTGATTTGACAAAATTTTTTAGCAAGAAATATAAGGGAGTGATTTATTTGTATGATCATACGGAGGCAGAAAGAAAAGATATTAATGTGATTCCGTGTGATAGTTGGGAAACGGTGGCGAAAAAAGTGAAAGAGTGTAAACTTTAAA
>Ga0172379_10005125_pt1 | contig 18602 bp, 20 predicted proteins | sample GrowelOW334metaG_FD_119756 | JGI IMG/M metagenome (GOLD analysis project Ga0172379, IMG submission 119756) | Groundwater microbial communities from an aquifer near a municipal landfill in Southern Ontario, Canada - Groundwater well OW334 metaG | ecosystem: Environmental > Aquatic > Deep...
GGTATAGTCTACGATTCATCGGTATTGTTGCGTTTGGTTGGTAATTCGACCTTTGGGTTATTATACCGAGGGTTTCACCTTTAAACGCACACACCGGCTAAAGCCGGTGGTTTTTTAGGTAATAAAAAACCGCCCTGAAGGGGGCGGATTTTTATTGGCGGGTCCACGAGGATTCGAACCTCGATCGACAGTTTTGGAGACCGTTATTCTACCATTGAACTATGAACCCCTGAGTTGACTTGCTGGGGAATCCCCCCAACAAAACAAATTATATACGAAAAAGAGCACTATCGCAAACATAACAAAAAACAGCCCCTCTCGAGGCTGTTTTTCTTTTTTGATTATTATTTCTTTTTGCTTTCCTTATACTTCGTGACAACGCGTGCAACTGGATTGTACTTACTCAGTTCAATTTTTCGTTGTACGAGCTTTTTGTTCTTGAAAGTATAAATAACATGCCCCTTTCCGAGACCTGTCTTTGGTACGCCTGCTGAAACTAATCTTATGAGTCTATCTTGTGACATATATAATATTTAAACCGTTACAATGCGTGTAAGTATATAGTAATTAGTAAAATAAATCAACACCCTCGTCGTTTTTCTTGTCGTTACGCCCTTTTTAACCAAAATTACCCCACGCCACGCAAGTAAAAATTGACATGTTTAGAATATGCTTCTTCAAGAGCTTTGTTAATCGACTTGTCGTCAAAACCCGTTTCTCGCATTTGTTTAGCTTTAAAGATCAATGCGTTGTGAAGAGTGTCCTTGAATTGAAGGTCTTCTTTTGTGTTGGACGTTCTCACATCCTTTTCAAGATGTGCAAAGATCGGTTTTACGAGATCTTCGATAGGATCCGATTTTGATCGAAATGAAACAAGCGGATTCTCCACTTCATATTTCTTTCTTTCCCCCTGAAACAAATGATCGAGTTTTGCAATACGACTACTGATCGATTGACTTTCATCGTCAGAGATAGCATGTGCTCTTTTAACCAGATCTTCCTGAATTTTTAACAATTGTTCCGATTCGATCTTATTGCTGCTCTTAACCATTCCAGAAATAAGTGACATCTGTTCAAAAACGAATTTATCAAAAAAACTTTTTTCTTGACTGCGCACCTCATGGCGTTTTTCTATCGCCTCTCCACTCATTTCAACACTCTTATCAAAGATCATTTTTGTATTCGATGCCGCCGCAAGATCCTTTTCAGGATCGCCCGTGTTCTTGAATTCAGAAACTCTTACTTCCGAAATCTTTCTTGGAACAGGAATATCAACAGGTGCAGGTGTAGGCGTTTGAACTGTTTGATTTCCAAAATTTCTGCTTTGTCGTATGGTTTCAAGAAGCACACCGTTCTTCGCCGCTTTTGAGGACAAAGGTTTGCTTTTGTCGGCTTTTCGCGCTTCAGCCAACATTGCTTCTGCCAGCGATTTCTTTTGTCCCGCGTAAGGTTTTCTCGAACCATCTTCCGAAGATCCACCCTTTGAAAAAGAAGAAACTTTTGTTTTGAACATAGGTTCTTCTTCCTCCTCCAAGAATTCATCCTTCTTTTTTGACAATACTGATGTTTTTGTTTTAAAAGATTCCGGCGCCGATTGTTGTGGTTGTAGATTTGGAACGGTCGTAACTACTTCTTGCGGTGCGTATTGAAGAACTTTCTTAGGAGGAACAAGAGGTTCAGGCGATTCAGATCGTATAAACGATTCTTGTTCTACTACAGGTGATTCCCGAACGACAGAGATCGGTGTTTCAACTGCAGGTACCGGTTTGAATATTTTTTGCAACACCGATATTTTTGGCTTATTCAAAACAACATCTGTTGATACGGGAAGCGGATGTACGATTTCTTGAGAAACACGTTCTATTTCAAACTCAGTTTCAGGTTGTTGAGAATCCTCAAAAAAATGAGGGTGACGCATACCTGATTCGGTAGCCAGTGCTGATTTTTCCCCTTTGATCTGATCCAATATTTCTCTTCGTATACTATCTTCTTCAAACGATTCTGTCGGCTCTGTTTCAACATCATACTCGTTTGTTCGTGTTGCCGATTTATCTTTGTGTTCGATCTTTAATACTTGAACGTCCGACCGTTCAAAAATACCGACGTCTTTTGTAACGATCGGTTCATTTTCAAAAACAGACTTCGGTATCTCAGGCACAACAAATTCTTTCACCTCGGGGATCAACTTTTCTTTCTTACAAAAATCAATGATCGCGTTTTGGACAAGCCGTCGTATAACCGACTCATTGACCTTCGTTCCCACAACATATTCAACAGCACTTCGTACGGCGATCTGTGCCTCTTCATATTTTTCAGGTGGAATATCAGAACATCGTACGATCTCTTCATCAACAATCTCTTGAAGCAAAATTTCGTCACTGTTCAACGGAGGAAGAACGGGTTCGGACATAATACTTTCTCGATCCAAACGCTCACGTTCCGCCGCATACAGTTGCGCTAAAAAGAATAATCTCTCTTTCGGAGTCTTGTCGCGTTCAACAGCGAGAGCTTCTTGAAACAATGCTCTAAAACTATCAACTTCGGTTTGATCGATTTTTTCAGAATCCAAAAGTTTGCCGATGAATCGGTCAATTAAAAAATCATTCTCTTGAAGTTTTTGTTGATCTGATGGTGACGACATAGGTGACTCTATTGTAGCAAAAAAAAACGCGTTGTTGAATACAACATAACGGGGATAAAAAATAATAGCTTTTTTACCAAACAAAAATATACAAAAAAAACGGCTTACGCCGTTTTTTTAGACTCTATTTAAAATAGGTAGGATTATTAGGAAATAGATTTTATCTTACTATTAAGAAATTCATGTAATATATATTTTATCTCAGGAAAATAAGTTATGTCCAATTTGTATTTCTTAGAATCTTTCGTATGGATAGTTACAACTATAACCGAGATACTATATTTTCTGACTGCGGTAATTTTTTTTGTTACTCGACTAATATTACTATACGCTACTATTTTATTTAAAATTTTTAAATGCAGAAGTTTAAAAAGAAGTGGCTGAAACTCTATGGTATCTGATTTTATTTTAATATACGGTGTGTTGTATATCATACTCAAACCAAGCAACGATATTAACATTGGTATTATTAAAGGTTGTTTTGTTGAATTGTCCCAAAACAAAGAAGAAAAACTTAACAAAAAAGTAAATGAACCAATCCAAAAACCGGGATTATTAAATAGTGATGTAGAGTATTCCTCGCCCTGTTCAAGTTTTTTCCTGAATTGTTCTCTTGTTAAGTTCATAGCCTATATTTTTAAATTAATAGTTCTTTTATTGTTTCATATTTGAAGCGACGTGTCGAGAATTTTTACGATAAAAACAACATGCTACCACACAACAATTCCTATTTGGGACATCGAATGTCCCAAATAGGAATTGTCACGACGGCGCCGGGTAGGATTTGTCCCGCGATTACTAAGTATATTTTTTCTCCTTCGACAAGCTCAGGATCAAAATCTACTAAGTATCGCCGGACGCGGCTCGGCTGCCCAGAGGGTCCCCAGCCTCCGCCGTTCACCACAAAGAGTATTTCCATTTTCTAATCGCTAAACGCTCAAGAAAATTTGGTCACAAATCCTACCCGGAGCTCAAAATACAACAAAACCCAAGATGGTTGTTAATAGAATTTAGGTGGTGACAATGGGTAGGACTTGGTCACGAATCACTAAGTATTTTTCCGCGTCCTTATCGGACTTGAAAAACTACTAAGTGTTCGCGACCCCGGCTCGGCCGCCCAAAGGGTCCCCGGCCTGCGCCTTTCAAATCCTACGCGAAAGCCAAGCAGTTGGCTTTCTCCGGCGCACAATAAAAAAACAGGCTCCCAACAGAGCCTGTTTTTTTATTGTGCGCCGGGTAGGATTTGAACCTACGTAGACCTAAGTCAGCAGATTTACAGTCTGCCGCGATTGACCACTCCGCCACCGACGCATGTTGCGTGCAAGTCTTTATTCGAGCACCAGCCCGAATAAAAACCATTGTACGCAAATTTTTTGTTTAAGTCAAAATTTTTTCTTCTCTTCGTATCGCAATCTTTTTTGCCTTCCCTTTTCGCTTCTCAACTCTCACCAACATTTCACCATTTTTTTGTTCAACATACACCGTCGCACCGGTAAGCATATTGCTCGTGATCATATGTTCAGCAACAGGATTAAGGATCTTGAATTGAATCAAACGTTTGAGCGGTCGCGCACCATTCTGTGGATCATATCCTTCTTTCGCAAGATATTTCAAAATCTCTGGAGAAACAACAAGTCCGACATCTTTATCAGCCAAACGTTTTGTAATCTTTCCAATTTGAATTTTTACAATTTCTTCAATCGCTTCAGGTGACAAAATATCAAAAAGGATTATTTCATCGAGACGATTGAGGAATTCCGGCCTAAAGAAATCTTTCAGCGATTCCATCACTTTCGTTTTGGTGATCTTGTAATCATCTTGATCGCCACCTTCGCTGAAACCGAGTGTTTGCATTTTTGCAATATGTTCGGAACCGATGTTGGATGTCAAAATAATAACCGTATTTTTGAAATTCACTTTTCTTCCCTTTGCGTCAGTCAGCTGTCCGTTGTCCAAAACTTGCAAAAGAATATTGAACACTTCGGGATGCGCTTTTTCAATTTCATCAAAGAGCACGACTGAATAGGGACGACGTCGCACGAGCTCGGTAAGCCCGCCACCTTCATCAAAACCCACATATCCTGGAGGTGAACCGATCAATTTTGAAACGGCGTGTCGCTCCATAAACTCAGACATATCAACACGAATCAGTGCTTTTTCATCATTGAACATAAACTCTGAAAGTGCTTTTGAAAGCTCTGTTTTACCCACACCGGTCGGACCCAAGAAAAGGAATGAACCGATTGGATGGTCAGGATCTGAAATTCCCGCGCGTGATCGTTTGATCGCATCAGCAATTCTTTTTACCGCATTACTTTGTCCAACAACTCTTCCCTCCAAAACTTCTTCAATGCGTGAAAGTTTTTTTGCTTCTTCTTCCAACATTCGCATCACTGGAATATTCGTCCACTTTGAAACAATGTCAGCAATATCGGTTTCGGTAATTTCTTCTTTTAAAATTCTTCGTGAACTTTGTAATTTTTTCAAACGTGCAACTTTTGTTTTAAGATCTTTTTCGATGGCAGGAATTTTTCCATAACGAATTTCAGCGGCGCGTGCGAGATCGGCTTTCGCTTCAACATTTTCTTCTTCAAGACGAAGCGCTTCGAGTTGTTTTTTATCCTCGCGAATCCCAAGAACGGTTTCGCGTTCATTTTTCCATTTCAATTCCAACTCCCGCGTTTCTTCACGAAGGTCGGCAATTTCTTTTTCAATTTTTACCGTACGATCTTTTGCATTCTTCGCTGTCATCGAACGTCCATCATCAACTTTCAAATCGTTCTTCAAAGCTTCTTTTTCAATTTCAAGACGAACGACTTTTCTATTTGTTTCTTCCAATTCAGGCGGTTTGTTCTCCAGAGAAATTCTAAGTGACGACGCCGCTTCATCGATAAGGTCAACCGCTTTGTCAGGCAAAAATCTGTCAGCAATATAGCGACCGCTCAAATTAACCGCAGCAACGATTGCATCATCAGTAATTCGCACGCCGTGGAACAATTCATATTTTTCCTTTAAACCGCGCAATATAGCCACAGAATCCTCAAATGAAGGTTCATTCACCAAGACCGGCTGGAATCGTCGCGTCAGTGCGGGATCTTTTTCAATATATTTTTGATACTCTCTCAACGTCGTTGAACCGATAGCATGAAGTTCTCCGCGAGCAAGCGCAGGTTTCAAAAGGTTGGAAGCATCCATCGCACCTTCCGATGCACCAGCGCCAACGATCGTATGAATCTCGTCAATAAAGAGAATTATTTTTCCTTCCGACTTCTCGATCTCTTTCATTATTTTTTTCAAACGATCTTCGAACTCTCCGCGATATTTTGTTCCCGCGATAAGTGCTCCCAAGTCGAGCGACACCAATTCTTTATCTTTCAACATTTCAGGAACATCACCTTTTGAAATTCGCTGTGCCAATCCTTCCACGACCGCCGTCTTTCCCACTCCCGCTTCTCCGATCAAGATTGGATTATTTTTTGTTCGTCGAGAAAGAATTTGCATGATGCGCGCGATCTCATTGTCACGTCCGATGACCGGATCCAATTTGTCCGCCTTCGCGAGCTGTGTAAGATTTCTCGTGAATTTCAAAATAGCGCGATTTTGTTTTACTGCTCCGCCCGAAACATCCGTCACATTTTTATCACGCAATTCTTTCAACACACGCAACACGCCTTCTTTGTTAATTCTGAAACGTGCCAAAATTTCTCGCGCTTGTCCCGGAACATCCAAGAGCGCAATAAATAAATGCTCGGTCGAAACAAACTCATCTTTGAGTTCAGCAGCAACTTTTGAAGCATCATCCAAAGTCTGTGCGAGTTCTTGTGTTAAATAAATTTGAAAAGACGGTGAAGACGTTTGACCCGCTTCTTCTCCCGTTTCAATAGATTCGATAAGTGTGTCCGTAAACATTACCGTATCGACTTCAAGTTTTTCCAATATAGAAAAAACGATACTTTCCTCTTGAAGGATAAGTGCCGACAATAAATGAAGCGGGTTCACATGATTCTGCCCGCGTTCAATGGCGAGTTCATGCGAACGGCGAATGGCTTCTCGTGCTTTTGTAGTGAAATTTTGAAATGGGGGCATAAAATGAAGTTATAAAGTTAAAAGTAAAAAGTTATAAAGTTGCGACGACGAATATTAGGAAGTTTCAAGTATAGTACAATTTTTATAGTGTTTGGTCAAATGACGTAAAACTACTTTTTTACCTCTGCAGGAACACTCGTTTTAATAACCGTGTTCAAAGCTTCCTGTATTTTTTCTGAAGAAAGTGTGGTTGATACTGAACTTGTTTCAGAAATAATTATTCCCGCGACCGTTCCATTAAGAAGTGTTACGGGACCTCCGAGAGCCGACGTTCCCATAGCAAAATTCGTGTAGAGATACTGAGTTCCACTTTCTTTTAAAACACCATCTTTGTCCGCAATGCTGGAATTTTTTATACGAGAAATAATCCCCGTCGCCACTTGTACACCGCCTGTCGAATCGAACCCAACAACGCTGCTACCCAAAACAATTTTTTCTTTCGATGCAAAAGCGAGCGGTTTGAAAAAATCTTTGGTCACCAATACTTTGTCCGTTTCTAAAACGGGCAACGTTATTTTAAGAAAAGTTATCTCACGTTCCCCCGTTACTGCAAGAGACTGAACTTTGAAAAAAATATTATTGTATTTCACAACCACATTTCCCGCTTGCACATACATATCGATATTCTTACTCGTCACAATCATTCCGTCATCATCCACCAAAAAACCACTGACTGGAATTTCTTTATTCACACCATCCGTCTGTTCAAAAAAAGTAACGAGACTTCCGGTACTTTTACCCACGACACTTTTAACCAGATCAATGTCGCGCACCAATATTTGATCCGTAACTTTTTCAGGATTACTTGTTGTTCGTTCAATGACTTTATTGATCGTTTGTATTACAGGATTTCCATTTGGCGAACCTTGTAAAAGAGCCACCACAACAATACCTGTCGCGATCGACGTTACAAAACTCACAAGCAATGCGAGTAAAATAAGTTGTTGTTTGTTTAACTCTTCCATATTCACATAATACTACAAATTGCCAATTTTTAAGAATAAAAAAACAACACTAAAAATGTGGCTACCCACAAAGCTCAATTTTTCCAAGGGGTGCCCTTAAAAAACTGGAAAATTAGATAAAACGTTTTTCCACTTCACCCCAATCGATTCCCTTCCAAAATGCGTTTATATAATCAGCTCGTTTCAATCCGTAATCAACCATAAATGCGTGCTCAAAAACATCCATGACCAAAAGCGGTGTCGCACCAACCAAATGTCCCACATCATGTTCGTTCACCCAAACATTGGAAAGCGTGTCCGTTCGTTTGTCATGAACTAAAACAACCCAGCCAATTCCACGCATCGCTCCCGTCGCTCGAAAATCTTTTTCCCAATTTTCGTGTGAACCGAATTGTTCAACGATCTTCTTGTATAGATTGGATTCCGCTGACATCGGTTTCATTTCTTTGGTAAGATTCTCAAAATATAATTCATGAAGAACCATGCCATTCCACTCCCACCCAAAACGGCGTTTAAGTTCCGCGAGTTCCGGTGATCCCGCTTCAAGCGTTTTTAATTTTTCGTTCACCTTATTCACGTTCGCAACATACCCTTGATAGAGTGTGAAGTGATTTTTTAAAAGTGTTTCGCTAAAGCCCAGAAGCCCGAGCAAATAATCATAATTTTTTGGTTCGTGTGTCATAATAGTTATAAAGTTAAAAGTTTATAAAGTTTATAAAGTTCCTACTGCCTTGCGGCAAAATAATTATACCATTTTCAATTAATCCCTTCACTTAAAAAACTCGCCCGTCCATCCGTCATTCGTCATCCGTCTTTGCGAGGAGCCTGCGACGTGGCAATCCAGGAGTTAAAAATCTACCTAAATATCTGAGACTAATACTCCTGGATTGCCACGTCGTTCCGCTTTGGCTTCACTCAGTACCTGAGCTGTCCACTCATTGGACTTTTTGTTTCGTACCTCACAAAAATCCTCAATGAGTCTTGCGGAATGGGTCCCGTCCCATTCCTCACTCGCAAAGACGACGATCTGACGTTTATTAAATATTTTTATATTTTTCCAAAATTTTTCCAAGCGCCGCGACTGTGTAATCAATATCTTTTTTTGTCGTTGATCTTCCCAAAGTAAATCGCAAATGACTTCCGTCTGCCTTTCCTTTCATTGCCTTGATAACATGCGATTCCCCGCCAACGGCCATTTTACAAGCACTTTTTGACGAACACGCCACACCTTTCGCATCAAGTGCAATCACTAACACGTCATCTTCAATGTTCGGAATGGTAATATGCACATTATTCGGCAAACGATTTTCTCTGTCGCCATTGATCGTTACGTTCGGAATTGTCTTCTCAAGTTTCTTCATAAAATAATCGCGAAGCGCGGTCAATCTTTTCACTTCACTCTTTTTTATTTTCTCGGTTATCTCAAGTGCCACCGCCGTTCCCACGATCCCCGCAACATTTTCCGTTCCGCTTCGCATTCCCTTTTCTTGTCCCCCGCCAAAAACGATCGGGTCAATATCAACATAATGTTTCGCAACCAAAATTCCCACACCCTTCGGCCCGTATATTTTTGAACCATTAAACGTCATCAAATCCACCCCAAGCGATTCCACCCTCGTGTCCAAATAATTCATCGCCTGACATGCATCGGTGTGCACATACGGATAATTAGTTTTTTTCAACTCGCGATATTTTTTCACTATCTTTGCAATTTCGCGGATCGGCTGAATCGTTCCCACTTCGCTATTGGCATACATTATCGAAACAAGCACCGTATTTTCTTTCAAAGCATTTTTCAACTCTTCGAGAGACACCGCCCCTTTATCATCAACCGAAATATATGTCGCCTCCACAATTCCTTTTTTCTCAAGTTCCTCAATGACTCCGAGCACCGCCATATGTTCAACACTTCCCGTAATAATATGCGGTTTAATTTTTGAACCTTTTTGTCTCTTCGAAAGAAAAGCACTCACCGTTCCAAGAATTGCCAAATTATCCGATTCCGTCCCGCTCCCCGTAAAAATAATTTCCGAAGGAAGCACCCCCACACTTTTCGCAATACTCTCCCGAGCCTGAGCTACTGCCGTACTCGCAACAACCCCTTCCTTATACAAAGAACTAGGATTCCCAAAATTCTCCTTCAAGAACGGCAACATCGCCTTTAAAACCCCCGCGTCAATCAACGTCCCCGCCGCATTGTCCAAATAAATTCGTTTCATAAATTTTATACAAAAATTATACCATTCCAACAACAAAACAACCAAAACAAAATCACCATAAAAAGACCCGCACTTTTTATGGTGATTTAATTTAAAACGTTATCTGATACACATCGTCTTTTGTCGGATCTCCCCCGTCGTCTTTTCCGTCAGTTCCAACCGTATAAATGATCTTTTTCTCAGGAATATATTTCAGTGCATCCTTCCCAACTTTTTCTATGTATGTTACAGGCAAATATTTCGGTGTTAATTCATCCAAAGAAGCTGACAGATTTCCCGTGTCGTTTTTAAACGCTTTGAGTGCGAGGATTGCTTGAGTTTGAGCAACTTTCATTTCTTTTTCCATCATGTATCTATCCCATGAGGGTATTAGAGAAGGTTCCATTAAAATCGAAAAAAGTAATCTTCCTCCTATGTTTTTTGTTGTATACATTTTAAAAAGAAAAGCTGCTGTATTATTTTGTTCTAAAGACTCAAATTCATCAAAACTATCTTCCTCCCGCAAACGAGCCATACATTCTTCTGTTTGTTTTAATTCACATCGAGCCATATTAGCAATAAGTAATTTTACTTCATTAGGATGAAAATAAAAACTACTGAAACTGGGGAAATAACCCTCCGGAAGACTAGGAATTTCTTGAGAAGAGTCTTTGTTTGTCATTCTGTAGTCAATATTATTTATCCACAGATGATATTCAAGCTTAACTGCTTTTGCAAAACCATCTCTACTATTATAAAACTCGTCAATTTCTTGTGAATATTGAATTAATTCAGCCGCCGTTAACGTTGAAGAAGCAACTGTCGTTTGTAAAAAATCCAAACCTCTTTCTTTCATGGTACGCGCTCCAAAATATTGAAGAAAAGTAAGTTGTGAATCCTGTATTTTTTGTGCCAATCTTAAAATATTAAACATTTCATCAAAAGCTTCCTTATCTTTATTCTGCTTTATAAGATAATGTGCCCGCACAGCACCAAAATATGGAAAATACCAAAAAGAGTTAACTGGCGGCAAAACCGTTTCATCTGAAAAAATAACTATATCTGTTACCTTGTTCTGATCAATAAGATTCGGATTTTGAAAATATTTTTTATTTACAACTTGAGATAACTGATTAAAAGCTTTCTCATTTTGAAAAACAAATTCTTTCACAACTTTTTCATCCCACGCTTTTTTTCCACTAACCATATCTTTCAGGTCTTGTTCGGTGGACGACCCTGTAAAAATAAAAACAATTTTTGGTTTATTCATTAATCCTGTTTTTTCATCCTTTGCAACTAAATTAAAATAAATATTCTGATCATCTGGAATGATTACGACCGGTAACTGCAAATCGCTATTATCTATTGGCGGTATATCTCGAAAAATTATTCCTAGAATAATTGGTATAAAGAAAAATAAAACAATCAAACCCAAAATCGTGATAAAAAACCATTTCAGAAATCGAAGGAATTTGTTTTTCTTTTTTATCGGTTTTTGTTCTGTTGTTTGTGTGGAAGTTTGTATATTTTCTTGATCCATAAAATAATATTAAAAGTTTTTAAGATATGTTTAATAATAGCAAACAAATGTATAAATAAAAACTGGTTTTGCACACCATATACGTCGTCTTTGCGAGGAGGTACGACGAAGCAATCCAGGAGTTAAAAAATCTATCTGAATATTTGTGACAATACTCCTGGATTGCCGCGTCGTTCCGCTCTGGCTCCACTCCTCGCAAAGACGACGTTCTCGTGTTTATTAAGAAGTGGTTAATTAAAATTCACCTCGAAAAACGCGGTAACCTGTCCAAAAAACGTAGCAAATTTAACTCTTCCTCCAGCACGACTTTTACAAAACCTCGCGCAGGACGTTCGCAAACGTCCGAGCGGAGAGGCTCGCACCGCAGTGCGAGAACTCGTGTTTTGTAAAAGTCGGGCTAAAAAAACCTTTCACTTTGGAAAAACTCACCTTAAAAAGCGCGGGTAACCTGTTTGAAACCGTGCCGGGCTTTTGCGTGCCCGCCACGGTTTCCGTCCGTCGTCCTAATAGCCTAAAAGCGTAAGCGGCCTAGTAGCCTAATAGCCTCGTAAAAAATTCTTTGCAAAAGCTCTCAAAATAAGGTATATTACTTAACTATGAATACCCCAATAATTAGCGCTGATATCTTTCTTTACGTTCTTGCGGGCGCTGTTGTGGTGCTTGTTATTTGGATCATCTTTTTACAAGTAAAACTCAACCGTTTTTTAAAGGGCAAAGACGCAAAAACGCTTGAAGATAGCTTTATTTCAATACAAAGCAGTGCCGACAAACAAGCTATCGTGAACAACGAAATTGCAAAAGAGATCGACCGCATCAATGGTCGCCTTCAAACAAGTCTCCGCGGTTTTGAAACAGTTCGATTCAATGCTTTCGAAGGCACGGGTTCGGGTGGAAATCAAAGTTTCGCCATTGCTCTCGTCAACGAAGACAATAACGGTGTCATTCTTTCAAGTCTCTATAGTCGAGACCGATTCAGTGCTTTTGCAAAACCAATCAAAAATGGAAAGTCAGAATTCGAGCTGACAAAAGAAGAAGAACAAGCGCTTTTAAAAGCAGAGGAACATCTCTCAGGCAAATAACCCGACAGATAAACTAATTTTTTAATACTATGCCAGAAACGAAAAACAACACGTCTATTGAACGACCACCTATTATTGTCATAATGGGTCATGTTGATCATGGAAAAACGACGCTCCTCGATTTCATTCGAAAGAGTAATGTTGTTGCCGGTGAAGCTGGTGGAATTACACAACACACCTCCGCATACGAAGTCGAACACAAAACAAAAGAAAGCGGTACAAAAAAAATCACGTTTGTTGATACTCCGGGACATGCCGCTTTTTCTGATATGCGCGTTCGCGGTGCTATTCTTGCTGATATCGCCATTTTGGTTGTGTCTGCTGAAGATGGTGTGAAGACTCAAACACTCGAAGCTCTTGAAGCGATTAAAAGTGCCGGCATTCCTTTTATTATCGCGATCAACAAAATCGACCGACCGAACGCCGATATTGAAAAAACAAAAAATTCACTTTTGGAAAATCAAATTTACGTTGAAGGATACGGTGGCGATATTCCATGTCTTCCTATTTCAGCTAAGACTGGAAAAGGTGTTCCCGAACTTTTAGATATGATTCTTCTCGTTGCCGAAGTTGCAGAATTCAAAGGAAATCCTAATGTGAATGCCGAAGGAATTGTTGTTGAAGCAAATGTTGATTCCAAAAAAGGAATTACCGCAACACTCGTTATTACCAACGGAACTTTGAAAAAAGGAATGTGCGTTGTCGCCGAAGATTGTTTTGCTCCTGTTCGTCTTCTTGAAGATTTTTCAGGAAAGAAAATAGAATCAGCACAATTTTCTTCACCGATCAGTATCGTCGGTTGGAATAAAATTCCACGAGTCGGCGCTATTTTTACTTCTTGTGAAAATAAAAAAGAGGCTGAAGCATGTGCTCTCTCTTGCAAAAAAGATACTACTGTTTCCCCTGTCCTTCAAAACCGCAGTGCTGATGATGGTTTCTATATTCCCGTTGTTCTCAAAGCCGATGTTGCAGGAACGCTTGAAGCGGTAAAAGGTGAAATTAAAAAAGTTTCGACTGAAGAAGCGCCTATACGCGTCATTTCTGTTGGGGTTGGAGCAATTACGGAAAATGATATTAAAATGGCCGCAGGAACCAAAAATGCCATTGTCATAGGCTTTAACACCGAAGCAGACAGCGGAGCGCGCATTTTGGCAGAGCAATCAAATGTCATTATTCAAACTTTCAACATCGTCTACAAATTAACCGAATGGCTTGAAGAAGAAGTAAAGAACCGAAAACCAAAAAAAGAAGTTGACGAAGTTGTCGGAAAGATAAAAGTTCTCAAAACATTCAGCCGACAAAAAGACGTTGAAGTACTCGGCGGAAAAGTCATTGAAGGAAGTGTCAAAACAAACGGACATATTCGAATCGTTCGTCGCGAAAACATTATCGGTGAAGGTAAGATCCTTGAACTTCAATCACAAAAGATCAAGATTGGCGAAGTAAAAGAAGGAACTGAATTCGGAGCACAGATTGAATCAAAAATGGAAATTGCTGCCGGAGACATTCTTGAATATTTCATAAAAGTAATCAAATAACATCATGACATCATTACGACAAAATAAAGTATCTGAACAATTGCGACAAATGGCCGCCCGCTTTTTCGAGAAACAATCAAACAGACTTTCTCTTATTACGGTAACACGCTGTGATGTTTCTCCCGATCTTCGAAATGCAATGATCTATATTACCGTGCTTCCGGACAGTGCCGAACAAAGCGCGCTCGAGTTTGCAAAACGAAATCGAAGTGATTTGCGAGACTTCGTAAAGAAAGAGATCCGCATCAATCGCATTCCCTTCTTCGAAGTAGAGCTTGATGAAAAAGAAAGAAAACAACGCCGAGTTGACGAACTTCTCAAGAATTCGTAGAATAGACTTTGAACATTGATAGCAATTAGAATTTTTTTGATGGCGTAGTGGCGAAGTGGTAACGCTGCGGTTTGCAAAACCGCCATGCATCGGTTCAATTCCGATCTACGCCTCCAAAAGAATTTTAATTCATGCACCCATATGCCCGGATGGTGGAATGGTAGACACGAGGGACTTAAAATCCCTTGCCTTTAAACAGCGTGCCGGTTCGAGTCCGGCTTCGGGCACAAAAAGAAAACAGCCGACACAATCGACTGTTTTTTTGATTGTGCTGAGAAGAGGACTTTGTCACGAATCACTAAGTATTTTTCTTCGCTTCACTCGAAAACTACTAAGTGTTCGCGACCCCGTCTCGGCCTACGCCACCTCGCTTCTCTCGGTGTCGGCTTCGCGGCCTGCGACTTTCAAGTCCTCTTCTCAGCTACAAAATACAACAAAACCAAAGCTGTTCGCTTTGGTTTTGGTATTTTGTGCTGAGAAGAGGAGTCTTTCCCTCGGCTAAATTTTTCTCTGGAAAAAATTGCCTGGGCACCGTCTCGCGGTCTCCCTCCTGCGAGTCGGTCGACAACGCTCCGACGTTCAAGTCCTCACGTAAGCCAAGCAGTTGGCTTACTTTCTCAGCACAATAAAAAAAGGACTCTGTTGGGAGTCCTTTTTTTATTGTGCTGAGAAGAGGACTTGAACCTCCACGGGTTACCCCATTAGCTCCTAAGGCTAACGCGTCTACCAATTTCGCCATCTCAGCATTCAAAACAAAGTATATAGTATTTTAAATAATTATTCTAGACGCGTTCTCCAAAAACAACGCTCGCTGTTGAAATACTTCCAACTTGATCTTTCACCCTCTCCGACCATGCACCCAAATAAAATCCCAAGAAAAAAATTCCAACCCCCACCACAATAGCGGCAACTTTCGAATACCATGTTACTTTATTCCATTCTATTTTCATACACCAATTATAACGCAAGATAATCCCTGACAACAGTCTTTTTTATCACCAGTCTAGCTTTTTTTATATTTTTTGCTACAATATCCTTACTGACTAAAAACAGTATGCGCCCATAGCTCAGTTCCCGCCAAAACGTCGGGCAGGGTCCGAGCAACAGAACTAAAAACAAAATTATGATAGAGATGTAATTAAACAACAAAATATGCGCCCATAGCTCAGTTGGTAGAGCAGTCGCCTCTTAAGCGAACGGTCGCAGGTTCAAATCCTGCTGGGCGCACAAAATAGTTACGGCCCCAATGTGAACAACATTGGGGTCTTACTATTTTATGTACCCAGTAGGATTTGTGACCTAATTTTTTACGACCAGAGGGAGATAAAAAATGGAAATACTCTTGTGGTGAAAGCCGGAGCCTAGGGTGAGGAATGGGCGACCTAAAAAATAAAGAGCTTTGCGACTATATTTTTGGATGTACTCTCTGTGGTGATGGGACCCATTCCGCAAGACCTTTTGAGATTATTTTTTGAGTGACCTAATTTTCACGACCGCAGGGAGATGAAAATGGAAATACTCTTTGTGGTGCGGGTAGCAAAATAAAATATCCAAAAGGTATACCGTTCATGTAATGAAACTTTGGGCAGGCGATGTGGGGTCGCGAACACTTAGTAGTTTTTCAAGTCCGAAGGACGCTGAAAAATACTTAGTGATTCGTGACCAAATCCTACGGCATAACCACTTAATTTTTTAATAACAACCTTCTTGGTTTTGTTATATGTGGTTTTAATCAACAAAAAAACAGCACCACTTAGGCGCTGTTTTTTCAATTCTAATTTCTAAAAATCTAAATTTTAAACTTTCCCGACGGTCGCGGTTATAACATCAATGATCTTGAATACCGACATCATTATTGCAAGACCGATAACTCCGTATATCATATGTCTCTTCCCTTCACCCTTGTCTGAATCATCCGAACTGTTTTTTACATAAAGAAATACTCCCCAAATAAAATACGCTGCCGCGCCTGCCATAAGCAAGAGGATAAGCGGATTCACGATCTCTGTTTTGATGTTTTGAATATATGTATCCACAATCAGCAAAAATTAATTTTTAGAGTACGGTTGGGAAAACTGGTTTTGCATCATTGCCGATACTGAGCCAGCTCTTAAGAAGTCCAATAATTCCCCAGAGTGATACCATCACCAGAATAGCGATCAAACTCCAGATCATCATTTGTTTTGCTTCAGCTCGTGCACCTTCATCCGCACCTCCAGCAACGAATTTAACAACGTTCCAGAAGAATACCACCACAGTAACACCAATCAAAAGTGGAACAACAGCAGAAACGATACTTTGTATTGATGCGAGTGCACTTGTAAAATAACCAAGTTGTGGTCCTCCTTGTGCCAAAGCGAGCATTGGCACCAGAGACCATGCTGCAACGACCGCTAAATACTTTTTCTTCATATATATTATTATTTACTTATTAAATTATTAATTAAAAAATCAATTGGAAAACCCAATAATGAAGCTACTGCCATTTGGCAACAGTCCTTAATATTATATAATGTTACCCGCACCCGCGCAACAAAGCAGATAAAAGAATGTGGACAATGGTATTTACTTCTTCTTAGGGATCAGTGTATCGGTATAATTTGTTTTGTGAGTCGTATCCAGTTTCAAAGTGTTACTTAAAAAACCCACCAAACCCCACAGCGATACCATCACTGTAATAGCAGCAATACCATACATCATGCGCCCTTTTGCGTCTTCACGAACATCGGCGTTGTCAGCGGAACGAACAAAAACCGTCAGTCCCCAGAAAAAATATGCGACGGCACAACTGACAAGAAAAGTAACAACTGAATTTATAACACCCAACAATGAATTTTCATACGTAATGATCGTTGCAGGAGCAGCGAAAACACCAAGTGGCAAACTTAAAAATACGAAACCCATTAAACTGAGAGAGGTTTGTTTTTTCATACTACTTTACTTGAGGTATTGTTGGAGACGAGACGTCAACTGTTCCAAGGACTGTTGAAATGATCAAATTGACCAAACCCCAAAAAGAAAAAAGAACAAAAATTGAAACAATGCCGTACACCATGAATTTTCTTCCTTCAGCACGCTGTTCAGGCTGATCTGCCGCACGAACGAATTTAACGACACCCCAGAAAAATACAATGACCGCAAAACCAATAATGAGCGGGATCGCTTTGGCAAAAATGTCATTCAGGACACCGAGAAACGACGCAAAATCAGTTGTCGCTGCAAAAGCGCTCACTGGAAGAAAAGCTGTTGCAAAAAGTGCTGAAATAAAAGCGTTTTTTTTAATGTTGTTTTTCATAATTTTTATCCAAAAAAAGTTGCCATGATGACTGCTGCCAAGCCCCAAAAACTGAGCATAACCGCGAGGGCTATAATACCGTACACCATTTTTTGCTTCCCCGCATCGCGTTCATCCTCGCTCGCACCATTTTTAATATACATCGTAACACCCCACAGGAAATAAATAACAGTGAGTCCGATGATAAACGGGACGATTGGTTTTACGATCGCCGCTATGAAATTATCAACAACTTGAGCAAACGTACAACTTCCGATTGTACCATCGGCTTTACTTTCACAACCGGTAAAGATTGCCGCTGATGCCATTTGAGGCAAAAACGAAACAGCTGTCAATGCTACTATTTTTTTTGTAAATTTCGTGCTCATATTTTTATTTAAGAACAACTCCCATAGTTGTTGCAACAACGGTCACAATTCCCTTTGCACCAAGAAGAACGGCACCGCCAATAATCGTCCATTTTAGAGCTTCTCTTGCTTTTTCAATATTACTCGGCACACCACCGGCCGTTACAAATTTAAATCCTGTCCAAATAATCATAACAGTAAGAACCAGTGTGCCAAGCGTTATAATTTGATTAGTGATCGCAAGCAACATAACCTCAAAACTCCCGTACTTAGAAAACGGATTAGCGCCACCCGTCCCACCAGTACCACCTCCGCCATATCCTAAGACCACAGCCGGTAAAAGCACCAAGGTTGTTGGCAAAATTAACAAAAAACGTTTGATTTTTTTTATTGTCATAAATATATAAAATTATGCTTTTATTGTACCATACAGATAAAATTATTGAACAACTGCTGGACAAATGAAAACCACCGGCTCAGTCGCCGGTGGTTTCTATCTTGTAGGCTCCGCCTACTCAAAGAGCGTTCGTGGTGGATCAACCTGATGGTGAGATTGATCGTTTATGTAGTTCCGTATCTGGA
>Ga0172379_10005126_pt1 | contig 18599 bp, 10 predicted proteins | sample GrowelOW334metaG_FD_119756 | JGI IMG/M metagenome (GOLD analysis project Ga0172379, IMG submission 119756) | Groundwater microbial communities from an aquifer near a municipal landfill in Southern Ontario, Canada - Groundwater well OW334 metaG | ecosystem: Environmental > Aquatic > Deep...
ATTGATGAACAAAATGATTAACCACTAGAACCTATGTGAGAGGAGTATTGAGATGGATGGCTCAGCCATAAAAGCGGTGTTAGCAAGCACTCTTGTATTGTGCGCCGCAATATATTGCGCTCCTGCTCGCTGCCAAGATCCCTTCAACGACAATCAAACCTGGGCGGCTCAGCCACCGGGCGCATTTCTCAATAACAAACCAGCAGCAAAAAAAACTGTAGCCTCTCAAGCGGTAAAGAAAACAGCCAGCAAACCGGCTCCGCTAAAACCTAATGTGCAAAGCCAACCAACTCTCTCTCGAGCGGGGGGCAATCAGTCTTCCTCCCAATTCCCCGCCATGAACCAGCAACAGTCTAGTCAACAGATGGGTCAATCGGACTGGCAGCAGATGGGAGGCGCAGGCAACTCAAGCAATTCGCAGATGGGCACTTCCGACTGGGTAGCTCCAACTAATGACGGATTCAACGATGAATCAACCCAATCGTCCAATCAAGACAATCAAGATAATGGCCAAGGTTGGGTCACTAATACTAATCAAAACTCTGGTCAAAGTTCGGGTCAGAACTTTAGTCAGAGCGGTTCAGGTGGTCAGATTGGCCAATCAGGCTGGAATAATCCAGGCCAATCGTCTCAAAATTCGATGCAAAGCGTAATGCCGAATCAAGGCTCAGGTGGTGGCATAGGTCAATCTGAATGGGTCTCTCCGGGCGGAGGCAATAACAATAGCGGCAACAACAGTGGTGTTCAATCGCGTCCAAGTGGTGCCTTTTCCAATCAATCCAATCAGTTCAATCAATCGAATCAGTCTAGCCCTAATCAAACGCCAGGCTTCCCACCCATCCAGCAATCAAGCAATGGCATAGGTCAATCTGGATGGACAGCACCAGGTGGCGGCGACACTAGTGTCAGCAACAACGGTGGAAATAACTTCAATAACAATAGCAATCAACCTCCACCTTTTCCTCAAAGTTCGTTTCAACAATCAGGAAGTACAGGTGGCAACTTCGGCAGTTCTACCGGTAATTCCGGGTCTGGCGCACCAAGCTTTGGAGCAGTTCTTGAACAAGAACAATTGCAAGGTGGTGCTCAAATAAACGCCAACGGATCAGGCATGGGCAACATGAATGGCGGTGGCAATGGTGGGATGAGTTCGGGTGGTGGCATGAGTGCCGGCGGTGGCATGGGCATGCCCGCATTCAATCAGAGTGCTGCTGCCGGTGTTTTACCTGGCATCATGAATTTCATGCAAAATGTTATGCCGCAAAAAGGCAATACTTTCAATCCAAACACGATGAATAACGGTGGAGGCACCATGACTGGTGGCACCGGTGCTGTATTTGTTCCACAGCAACAAGTACAGAAACGGCCGAGCCAGCCGATGCACACACCTGTAATTGTGAAGCAGGTCGGCAAGCAAGTAAACCGCACTGTCAATCGTGCCGTAAATCGCAGCGTAAACCAAATGCTATTTCGCGGGGTCAACTCACTTAGGTTCTAAGAACCACTTAGGTTCTAAGAACATGTGCAAGGTTATTTCTGTTGCTTACGTTGATGCTCTTCTGAGAACTCGGCTAGGCGCTTGCTGAGCATATCAATGATGTTAGTGGAGGAAGCTACATAAGTAGTGTAGCGGGCTCGCATTGATGAAGGATAAAGCTTGAGGGCATCAACAAATTTGCCTTGGAGAAAATAGGTCTCAGAAAGACGATTGAGTACTTGATACTCTTTGAATGGCATTGCTGCAGCTTTGTCGTCATGAAGACTTGAATCAGCACTACTAGCAAAAGGGGTGTCTTCTACAATGTGGCTAACTACTACTAGAGCTTGATCGAGACACTTAGAGGCTTTATCGCGAGAGCCAATGCGTTCATATACTGTGGCTAGCTGACAGAGCGGCTCTAGCAAGTGAGCAGAATATTTGCCTTGCACTTTCTCCATCGCTTCAACCAAAACCTCACCTTGATCTTTTGCTTCTTGCAAGCGATCAAGTTGAGCCAAAGAAAGCATCTTAACTACCGCTGCTTGCTGTAGACGCTCGCAAGAAGCCAGAGGCAGCGAATACTTCACGCCCATCGAAAGCAACTCGTCAGAGGCAGCCAGAGACTTCTGGAAGCGACGCTCTTTGAAAGAACAGCTATTGATCACAATCAATCCGGCTAAAAGCAGCGAGGGATCATTTACTTGTTTTGAACGCTCACGCAATAAATCGACTGCATCACGAGCTAGAGCCAGTGCTAAAAGATTGCTTCCTTGGCTCTCATGATAAATCGCCAGACAAAGCGATGGATAAATCATCTCAAGACTATTTTTGCCATACTCATCTTGTGCTAGACCCAATGCAATTCGAAAAGACTGACCAGCCAACTCAGTGTCGCCGGTTACGAGTCTAGCTCGACCAAGCTCACACATAGCGCGAAATACTAACATCGTAGGTATAGAAGCTTTAGCTTTGATCTCTTTAGTCTTTGAGTCTAACGAATCGACAGCCTGACGCAGAGCCTCACTATCATTATGGGCCATAGCCTGAGCAGCCTTCACCGCCAGCAATACCAAACCAGCTTCGCTGTCAGATTCAGCACTAATATTTGCCGCGCTGAGCTGAACCAATGACCCGGTATAGTCAGCCACCTCGCGCATAAGGTAAGCTTTTCGCAAGTGCTCATTCGCTTCTAGCGAACTACATTTGCTACCGCTGTCACTGTCATTACTAGAAACCATAACTAGGCACCATTTTTTCGTTGGCCAAAAATCTTAAGCGCTGTACTTCTGCCGTTCTGGACACACTTCTGAAATAACTTCTTGAATCTTGCTAAGAATACTGCCAAGGCCAAAACGTATTTTTGCCGATGCAATAACCGGATTCGGAACCTGAGCAATGAGCCAGGCGAGATCCTCTTTACGTACTATATCTGCTTTATTCAAAACCGTTATCATGGGCTTATCAACAGCACCAAGATCGCTCAAAACGTCATGCACAGCGCTAATATGCTCGAGCACATTTGGATGAGAAGCATCGACAACATGCACGAGCACGTCAGCTACAGACACTTCTTCTAAGGTCGCTCTAAAGGCTGTTACCAGTGAAGTCGGCAACTTCTTGATGAAGCCTACTGTGTCTGAAATAAGAATCGGGCTATGGTCAGGGAGTGTGGTTCGTCTTGTAGTCGGGTCAAGAGTAGCGAACAACTTGTCTTGAGTGAAAACATCAGACTTGGTTAGGGCATTGAGCAAAGTAGATTTGCCTGAGTTGGTATAACCAGTCAGAGCAACAACAGGTAAATGTTCGTTGATGCGCCGCTTGCGCTGCACATCTCGATAAGTACCGATGCGCTCAGCATCTGCCTCAAGCAAAGTAATTTTCTCGCGAATTCGGCGGCGATCGATTTCTAGTTTTGTTTCACCAGGTCCACGGGTACCAATTCCACCCCCCAACCTTGAAAGGTTATCGCCTTTGCCAATCAGCCTAGGCAGTAAATACTTCATCTGCGCCAGCTCAACTTGAAGCTTTCCTTCTTTGGTTTGAGCCCGTTGAGCGAAAATATCCAAAATTAGCTCGGTACGGTCAATGACCTTAACGCCTACCACTTCTTCGATATTGCGCTTTTGACTCGGAGTTAACTCTTGGTCGACAATTAGCAAGGTTGAGCCGAGCTCTTGCATGTGCAGAGCAACCTCTTGCATCTTGCCTGAGCCAAAGAAATATTTAGGGTCAGGCTGTTGGCGAGTTTGCATTAATCGTCCAGAGACGGTAGCACCAGCTGTTCGAGCCAGTCTTGCCAATTCATCGAGATCATCTTCTACTTGCCAGGCGTCGGTACCGTCGCTGACTAAACCAATCAAATAAGCACGTTCTTCACCTTCGGCCACAGCCAGACCAGGTGCTTGGGTGCGAAATTCTTGCTCTAATGCACTAATCAACTCTTCAAAATCTTCGTCTTGTGCCCGTCTTGCTGTTGAACCGGGCATCACTTTCCACAACTTGCCCTCGGCATCACGCCCTGGTAGCAAATGGGCAATATGTACCACATCGGCTATTTTTGACTGTTCACCTTTACTGCGGCTGAAAGTACCCGCGGGGTTTACGCCAACTTGAGCGAGCAAATCTAGACGGTTGCGAGCTAAGCACTGAAGATTTTCTTTTGAGACCGATTCACTGCCATCAGTGGATTTTTGCTGGTCGCTTTTCTTCTCGCTATGGTCACTTTTGTCATTATTTTTGCTTTCAGCAGATTGTTTACGGTCGTCTAGGCGCGTATGAATGATGCGATGACCACAGAGTCTTCCGGGCCCAACCCGCACTCCGCGCAGCTCCGGCATATTGACTTCGAACGGCTGACCGACAGTGACATTAACTACCTGCCCACGGCGATTAACCACCAGCGAAAGAGGATAGCCAGTCTCGTGCGAAAGCTCAGCTACCGAGTCAGCAAGCTCTATGGTGATGATCTTGTCTTTAGGAATACGCTGTTGCAACAAGCGGTTGAGCTTCTTAATCTCAGACTGTTTCAGGCCTTTCGCCTTACCTAAGTCAAGTTTGCCGTGCAATCAGTAAACCTCAGACAGGGGCTAAAATAGGACTGTGATTTAGACGGGTAAAAGCCAAGCATCACAACCGCATCATACCCGTTTATCAGCCTAATTTCACTCACATTTAATGTATATCAATGGCCCAATATCAAGGGTCTTTAGATATGTATAGGTAGTTAACGAAGTTCTAGGTCTTAGGGTCTATCGGCACTTCATCTGAGTGAACAGGCCGAAACTCGAGAGTTGCTAGCTCTCTGTTGCCACCGCGGCGCTCTTTGAAAACTGTACCCAAGGTGCCCCAATCCATGACGAGAGTGCCGCCCTGGGCCCTATGCTGTTTATCCCAACCCATCATCGTATCAAGACAAGCATGATCGATATACTCGACATCTTCTAGATGCACGTGTAGTTCGGTGGTTGGTTTTACCGATTCGATTGCTTCCGCGATGCGAGGCAAGCTTAAGAACGTCGCAGCGCCCTTAAGCGACACATCAGTGCGATTGCGCTCTGGATGCTCTGTAATCTTGATATCAAGCCTAGAGAAGATGTACAGCAATTTGCCGATCGAAAGCACCACACCGGCGATTACACCAGTGAGCAAATCGACACAGACAATCAAAATGATGGTAACCACATAGATGGCCGCTTCAGAACGACCGTACTGTTTAATTTCCTTGAAGATCTTCCAATTGACCATTTTATAACCCGTGAAAACGAGCAGAGCCGCTAGCACCGAGGTTGGTATCAACTCCAGAATGTTTGGAAAGAGAGCCACAAATATCAAGATCCACAAGCCGTGCATGAAAGCAGAGGCTCTGGTGCGCGCTCCGGCATTAACGTTGACGCCGCTGCGTACCATCACGCCTGTTAAAGGCAAACCACCAAGGAGGCCACAAAGAGTGTTGCCAACACCTTGACCAATTAATTCGCGATCGTAATTGGTACGCTGACCACTATGCATTTTATCAAGTGCACTACAGGTCAAAAGCGTCTCAGCTGCTGCAATGAAGGCGATTGCCAAAGCGTCGAAGAAAATCTCCCAGTTAAATATTGAGACCAGAAGCGCAGGCTTCGGTAGAGAGATTGCCGCCAACAAATTATTAGGAATAGTGACGTAATGCACGGTCAGGTGTAAAAAAGAAGCGACTGAAGTTGCCACTACAACTGCTACCAACGAGCCTGGTAAAACTCTCATACGACCTATGGCAAAACGTTGCCATAGAGCCAATATAAGTATAGTGAGAACGCCGATGGCAGCAGCTATATGGTGGGTGGAATCTCCATCGTGAATTCCTGTCCAATTTAGGCCTTTATAGATTGCCATCGGAATAGAAAGTAAATTGTTGATACCACTGCCCTTGGGAGTGTCATCAACCATAACGTGAAATTGAGCAGCCAAAATAAGTAGGCCGATACCAGACAACATTCCGTGAATAACCGCTGGTGGAACAGCTCTAAACCACGGAGCAAAACGACAAAGGCCAGCCACAATCTGAATGAGACCGGCAAGTAAAATGATTACTCCCATTTTCTCGAGGCCATGCTCTCGAATAAGCTCCAGCATCAATACAGCTAGACCAGCAGCTGGTCCACTGACCTGTAGCTGGCTGCCACCGATGATCGAGACAACAAGACCCCCGATAACACCGGTGAGAATGCCTTTGGCAGGGTCAACACCTGAAGCAATGGCAATACCCATACACAGCGGCAAAGCAACTATGAAAACCACTACCGAAGCAAGAAAATCTTTGCCAAACTTGGCAGAGCGCGATTTATCTGCGCCTATAGTGGCTGAGTTAACGATATTCTCGTCTACGCTTTCATTTTTTTCCATACACACATGCAATAGCGCTGGCGCGGTAATAATTATTAGTAAGAGAAACCCTATTTTAATTGTTTGCGTTCGAGCCTTCAGCAACCTTTCGCCGACGGTTTATTGCTAGAGTGAACAGCCAAAATTTGCTTAGCAGCCAGACATAATCTTATGGCGCAAGAGCGGTCTGGCTCCTGATTCGCCACAAGTTTTAAGATTGGGAATAACTTTTCCCGGGTTGAGAATTCCATCCGGGTCAAATGCTTCTTTTAATCTACCCATCATGGCCAAATCAAGAGCACTGAAGGCAAGAGGCATCTCCATCATCTTTTCAATTCCGATGCCATGCTCGCCAGATAAGGTGCCGCCCATTTCAACACAAAGCTCTAATATCTCTTTGCCGGCCAGCATGACCCGCCTAACTTCGTCTTCATTTTCGCGGTGGTAAAGCATACAAGGGTGGAGGTTGCCATCACCAGCATGATAGACATTGGCTATGGTGAGATTTAAGCGCAGAGCAATCTTTTCAATTCCAGCAATGACTTCTGCCAAGCGTGAGCGCGGTATGACACCGTCTAAAACGTATCCATGGGGTGCAATGCGGCCGAGGGCTCCAAAGGCTGTTTTTCTTGCCTTCCAGATTATCGCCCGTTCTTTAGCATCGAGCGCCCAACGCATAGAAATTACACCGTTTTTCTCTAAGCAAGTTTCTACTACTTTGCGCTGAGCTGCAATGGCCGCGCTGGGGCCATCTAGTTCGATGATAAGAAGGGCAGCAGCAACACGGTTTAGACCCATTGCCAGATAATCTTCTACAGCATTGATAGTGAGCTGATCGATCATCTCCATGGCCGCAGGGATGACCCCCGCTGCCACTATATCTGATACTGCCTGGCCAGCTTGACCGACACTGGCAAAATAGGCCAGCAAGGTCTCAACTTTCTCTGGCCGCGGTATCAGCTTGACCAAGGCCTCACAGGCAATACCAAGAGTACCTTCAGATCCAATGAAAAATCCAGAGAGATCGATCTCATTGCTGGTTCGAGCCGCACCGCCCAAGGTGACAACGCTGCCGTCGGCAAGCACAACCTTCAAACCTACGATATGGTGAGTGGTCATGCCATATTTAAGAGTATGAGGGCCACCAGCATTCTCCGCGATGTTTCCACCGATGGTAGAAGCTATTTGACTGCTAGGATCCGGCGCAAAATACAAATTATGCTTTGCCGCTGCCACTGAAACAGAAACATTGGTAGCACCAGCTTCAACCAATGCCAAGCGCTCATGCGGATCAACGTGCAGAACTCGGTTCATACGAGTGAGAACCAGACTGATGCCACCACGAACACAAGTGCTGCCACCAGACAAACCCGTACCAGCACCCCTAGGTGAAATGGGAATTTTGTGAGAAGCTGCCAATTTAACCACTGCCGATACCTGTTCGGTGGTGGCTGGCAGTACCACAATATCGGGGGCAGCCTTATCGAGAGTTTCAGCATCTGAATCGTATAAACCAATATCAGTCTTGTCGGTTAGAACATAGTCTTTGCCGACGATCGCTATTAGTTTTTCAATTAAAGCCTTAGGATGCATAAGCAACAACTATATCTTGTTTGGCCTACCTAAACATCTGCTGCATCATTTGCATGGGCTGTTGCATTTGCTGCATCATTTGATTTGGCTGCCTCATTTGGTTGTTGTTATTTTGCATTTGCTGCATGCCATTGTTTTGCATTTGCTGCATATTATTCTGCTGCATCATCTGATTTGGTTGCCGCATTTGCTGCATACCGTTATTTTGACCTTGCTGATTGCGTTGCTGCTGAATGCGCTCTTGGTCACCGGTGGTGTATTTGAATCCTTGCTGACCATAATTCCAGGTAAAGGTACCGGTCTTCTCGACAAATTGACGGCGCGAGTTGGGCGGATACTCCAGAACAGGATTGCCATTCATAGAGTTAATTACGCCGAGCAACATAGTGTTGAAAATTGGATTGCTACTTTTCTGCAATACCTGCACGTTGCCGACCCGACCATCGCGGGCGACCATGTAGCTAACCTGACAAGCTAAGGGCGGGGAATGTTTAAATGCCATTTGGGCCAAACTATTGAACCTGGTGAAAATCGACTCGGCTACCCGCTTGTGCCAAGCATCCCAAAGCAACTGCATCTCAGCCGAGCCACTATCAGGGTCATTGCGGTTGGTTTGAGTGCCTGACTGTAAATTGGGCTGTCGCGGAGGTGGAGGCGGAGTATCCTCCGGTATGGGCATCATATTTTGACCGTTAAAATCGCCGCCAGACTCTTGAACATTGGCACTCATTGCCTTTTTCGGTGGTGCTGGCGCACGCAGGCGACCCATATCCATGCCTCCGGCAGGAAGCTCTAACATTTGATCGACAGGCCCATCACTTTTACTAGCGCCCTCACTAAATGGATCGCCCTGAATATCATTGCGGTTCAAGCCGGAAGGACTATTTTTGTATAGGTCTTCTTGTAAGACTCCACCTTTGAGCACATCGGCCGAGGCATAAGGCGCATAGACTGAGGTAAGCGCGCATGATAGTGCCAAGGCTGCCGTTAGTGAAAATCTAGTAAGTTGTTTAACTTTAGTAATTTGTTTAAAAATCATGGCTAACTCAAAAGGTTAATGCTTGTCAATAGCTCCCTAAGGCTACTGTACTACTTATCCCCAAAAAGGCAATTCGCAATTACCACAATTATATTAGGCCCTTCAACTATTTGTTCAGGTCACCGATGTCAACCGCTAAGAAAACCAAAGAAAAACCAATTGCCCCTAAGTCACCTGTGGGCATAATCGACAGCCATGCCCATGTGGTCAACGAATATTTTCCCGATGAGCGAGAGCAGACTCTCGACCGCGCTTTTGCTAGCGGCGTGCACACACTGATCAATCCAGCCGTAGCAGTAGAAGGAATTGATGAGCTTCTAGAGTTAATTGAAAGGCGACCCAATGTATATGGGGCTGCGGGTCAACACCCCCATGAAGCGAAGCACTGGTGCGAGGAACACAAAGAGAAAGTACTAGCCGCACTAGAGCACAAGAAAATGGTAGCTGTAGGCGAATGTGGCCTCGACTTTTTCTACAACAACAGTAGCCGAGAAGAGCAGTTCAAGGCATTTCGCGAACAGATTGCTATCGCAGTTGCCCTCGACAAACCCGTAATCGTGCACTGCCGCGATGCCTGGGAAGAGACTTTTGCTCTTCTAGGCGAAGCAGAGGGCAAGGTGCGAGGAGTTTTTCATTGCTTTACTGGTGGACCAGAACACCTAGAAGCAATTGCCAAGCTCGATTTCTATGTTTCTTTCTCTGGCATTCTCACATATACAAAAGCGACAAATATTCAAGAAGCCGCCGCACTAGTGCCACAAGAACGCATGCTGGTAGAAACCGACTGCCCCTTTCTTTCACCCCAAAAAGTACGTGGAGAGCGCAATGAGCCAGCCTTTGTTTGGTGGACCGCCGATAAACTAGCCACCCTCAGAGCGAGCAGTTTAGATGACACGGCCGCTCAAGTTAGTGCCAACGCCAAGGCCTTGTTCAGACTACCTTAAATCAGACTACCGTAAACGAGTGCGCTTCTTCGCCGTTTTAAACGAAAGTGGCAAGGGCATTAAAGAAGAGAGCAATCTCTGAGTATAAAGTCACGGCCAAAAAGAAAACTAGAGATACAAAAATAGATTTAAGCGGCAGCGGCGAGCAATTTCAGTTGCGCGTTTTAACTGTCCTCATTCCAGTCTGGCTTCTTGTTCTTCCGGGCATTCTAATTGTTTGTCATGACACCTTTTGGGCGTTAGGAATAGTAATCGTCGTAATTGCCTGTGCCATGAGCTTTGTCTTTCTGCTCAAAAATCAGCTCATTTTTCGCCAAGATGAACTCAAGTTACCGGGCTTTTGGGGGCCAACTCTAAAGTACGCTGAAATTAAGAGAGTGCATTTCGAGAGTTTCGATAAGATCTGCATCGAAGCAGATACTGAGGTTGGCTCATTTAAACAAAAAGTAGAAATCACTGGTCTTTCGCGTGAATCAGCAGAAGGCCTTTGGGCAATTATGGCAACCAGACTGCGCTCTGCTGATATTAGCGCTGATGTTCGCGAACGCTTCAAATACTGGGTAGGCAATGTCGAGAACCAAAAAATCGCCATACCCGCCAGCGCAGAGATGGCCATGATTGCCCCTCAGGCCCGCGAGTTGCAATTGTTGGTGGACATCAAAGCGCACAGTCGCCTCAAGCAAATGCTTTCATACATGAGCATTTACGAAGCCACTGGTTACCGTACTTGGACAATATTTTGGGTGGCCAGCACGGCACTAGTTGCAGTCTCTTGGCTCTCGCACTTGCTTCTACCTAGTGCCGTTCTAACAGCCATAAAAGACTCATTTATCGTCCAGCAGTTTGAAAACCTTTTAAAAGTCTTTTTCTCACTGTGGGAGCCAGCTATTTCTATAACTCAAGCTCTCTTTGCCAATGCCTTTGGTGCCTGCGGATACTTTGTCATGATCTTATTTGGTTGCTACTATGCCATTAAAAACTGGTCCGAACCCGATAGTGCCTTCATAGACCATTTAGGTATAACCGCTCAGCTCAAGACACCAACCGGCAGCGTCCCCCAAGAACACTTGAGTTGGCAGTCAATTGAATCGGTCAAGCTACTTACTAATAGTAGAAAGTCGAAAGCAAATTCAACGGTGCAGTTCAATGCCCGCAATGATCGCTTGCCCATTGAAATTCCACTGCGTGCCTTTTCAGGAGAGAATCGCGGTCGCTTTCTCGAGGCATTAGAATCGTGGGGGAAGAAAGCTACTATCGATCCCAAATTACTTGAAGGATTGTCTAGTCAGAGCGAAACAAGCTATACCGAACTATGGTTGTCATCACTTGATGCAGCACCACAGTTGAATCAATTGACACCACTGAAAGAGAAAGAAAAGCTCGCCCACCACGGTCTAGAAATCGAAAAGCTATTAGCGAGCGGTGGTCAGGGTGTAACTTACATAGCGCGTTGGAGTGACAAAGCAAACTCTCCGCGGGTTGTCTTAAAAGAAATCATCATACCTATTTATATAGAAAAGGCGCGGTTACGGGTAGCTGAGCGTTTCGAACGAGATGCCAAACTTTTAAAAAGCCTAGATCACCCTAAAATTGTTAAACTCCACGACTATTTTATTGAAGAACATAGAGCATTTCTTATGCTCGAATACATAGAAGGAACAACCTTACAAGAGAAAGTAGCTCTACATGGGGCGATAGCCGAAGCTGAAGTCTTGAAGCTAGCGCGGCAGATGTTAGACATTCTCGACTATCTTCACAGCCGCACACCGCCAGTGGTGCACCGCGACTTCACACCTGATAATCTTATGGTAAACGATGAGGGAGAAGTTAAGCTCATCGACTTCGATGTTGCCTTAGAAGCAGTGGAGGCAGTTAAGAGCAAAGCAACCATTGTCGGCAAACAGAATTTTCTACCTCCTGAGCAGTTTCGTGGGCATCCTTGCCCACAGAGTGATATCTATGCTTTAGGAGCCTCACTTTATCTTCTCCTAACAGCAAGAGAACCAGAAGCGCTTGAGTCATGCCATCCTCAATACGTAGCTGACAATATTTCTGATCGCCTTGATAGCTTCATTGCCCGCTGCACTGAGCCCGAGCTGAATCGCCGCTTTCGCAATATCGCAGACATGCGTTCAGACTTAGAAGAGATTTAGCAGAAATATGGCCCAAGAGAAACTAATTGTCTACGACTCACTACCCGCAAAAGCCGGGCTAGTTCTCTGCACTCTGAGCCTGCCACTATGGGGGCTGATGGCACCAGTGGCACTAGCGATTATGTCGATTGGCTGTATCTTCGCTTTGTTCTACGGTGTTATTGACCAAACCATTGGTGTCATGGGCCATTGTTTAGCTCTGGCACTATTCTTTTTAGGTGGTGTAATAGTAACAGGCATGTTTAGTGAAAGTAATATCGCCGTAAGCCAAGAAGGCCTAACGCTGCCAGCTCTGACTAGTATTACAAATAAATTCGATCGCTTCATTGAATGGAGCGAAATAGAAAAAGTTACTTTGCTTGGTGACAACCTCACCAATTTGAACTCACTAAAGCTGCATATAAAGGTACAGAGCGGCGGCTATGCGGTGCTCGGCCTCAATGGTCTGGTAGCCAATGACGTTGAATACATCTTAGTTAGTATGGCCAACTGGTTACCAGCAAAAGCCCTAGACAGCAAGCTTGAACAGCTTAAAGAAGCGCTATGGAATGCCAATTCAGCTAGCGATTCAAAAGTAGGTACGCTATTGAGCTTTACCAGCATGTGGGAAGATGAGCTGACTAGCCGCTTTGCCGCTAGTGCGTATGTGCCTCTCAACCCCGGACAGAAGCTACAAGATGGCAATCTCAAGGTGATTCGACAACTGGCTCTAGGAGGATGGTCGGCGGTTTATTTGGTGCAAGAGGCCAACACTAAACTCAGAGTATTGAAAGAGTCAGTGATACCACCAAGGGTCAATGCCAAATTAAAAGAAAAAGCTCAATCAATGTTTTTGAGAGAGGCGCATCTTTTACTTAAACTCGAACATCCAAGAATTGTACGAGTACACGAACATTTTATAGAAGACGAGCGCCACTACCTTTTACTTGACTATATCAGTGGCCAAAACATCAGGCAGACAGTGAGTCTTCAGGGTGCATTTCATCAACTAGATGTAATTGATTTTGCCAAGCAACTCTGTGACGTCTTACAGTTTCTGCATAGCCAAGACCCAGTAATTCTGCATCGAGATCTAACACCAGACAATATAGTTATTGGTGAAGATGGCAAACTAATTTTGATTGACTTCGGCGCAGCTAACGAAATGATAGGCACAGCAACAGGAACACTTGTCGGCAAGCAATGCTACATCTCACCAGAGCAGTTTCGCGGCCGCCCCAGCGAAGCAAGCGATCTCTATGCACTTGGTGCCACCCTGCACTTTATGCTAACCGGTCGCGACCCCGAACCATTAACTCAATCATCACCGCGTGATCTTGAGAGAAATATCACTGCAAAGCTCGACGAATTGGTGCAAACACTGACGGCCCAAGATCTAAAGGATCGGGCCTCTTCAGCAGCAGAAGTAAGAGAACTGTTGTTATCTCTTTAGCGGCAACCAAAATCTAACTGCGCGCTCTCGGTGACCAGCGTCTTAGTAGATGTTGTGATTGAGGGAAAGCCTTGGCTTTTGTCGATACTTTCTTAAGAAGCTCAACAGCGCGGGTGTAATTGCCGATCTTGGCGTACTGCATAGCCATCTGCACATAAGCATCTGCCAGGGTCTCATTGTACTCAGGCATCAATGCCTTTTCTCTCTGCAGGCGTTCAAGCACTAACACGCCTTCTTCGCAGCGACCACGACTAATTAGAATAGAGGCGTTCTTGGCCTCATCGTTAGCTTTATAGTACGCACCAAACTGATAACTGCCGACAACAACAAGGCCACCCAGGGCCAGGGCACGCAGAACCATCATCGTCTTGGCCGCCGAACCTCTACTCTTCTTATTCTTTACTGGTTTGTTATGGGGCTCCCAATCAAGTACGGCATTGGGGTCAGTGAGAGCAGAGTAACTATCTGAAGTCTCAGGCGCATAAACGCCATCATCATTTGTTCTAAATACCAGACCGCCTTTGCCCTGAAAAGGTATCCAGTTCTCAGGAGGAGCTACACTAACAGTCTTTTGCCGACCATTGCAGGCGGCTTGAATGTCTTCCCATAGTTCTTCAGAACTTTGCTGACGATCGTTAGGGTTCTTGGCCATGGCCTTCATAATGACGTCGTTAATCTCTTTTGGGAAAGTCACTTGCTCATTGACTGACCCCATAGATGGTGCTTGATTGTTGACATGCATGAGCATAAGCGCCATCAGATCATCAGCAGCAAATGGCCTTCTACCGGTAAGAGTTTCGAAGAAAACAACTCCCATCGAGTAAATGTCGGTGCGATAGTCGACATCAACACCGCGACACTGCTCTGGGCTCATATACGCTGGCGAGCCACAGACCTTTCCTTCAATTGTAAGAGAAGCTGATGTAGCTCCAGTATCGGTCCACATTTTTGCGACGCCAAAGTCGAGTACTCGGACAGCGTTCTTCTTAATTAAGTCAGGTGCGTTAAGATTGCCGTTGATATCAACTTCTTCTAGCACAATATTTTCGGGTTTAAGGTCGCGATGTATCACTCGACTGCGATGGGCTTCACCAACAGCGGCACAGACCTGTGAGAAGAGTGGTAAAGCCTGTTTTAGGTCAACGAAACCACGTTTGCGAAGAATGTCTGAAAGAGTCACTCCGTTCAAAAGCTCGGTGACAATATATGGTTGGCCTTCATCGACCACGCCAAAATCGTAGAGCCGAATGATATTGGGATGACTTAGGCGGCTAACGGCTTTAGCTTCACGGTGAAAACGTTTTACCGAATCTGAATTGCTGCCGAGAAAATGATGCAAGAGCTTTACTGCCATTTCTCGACCGGTAGATTCTTGTATGGCCTTATAGACGACGCCCATCGAACCCTTACCCACCGGGCAGAGAATGCGATATTTTTCACCCAAGACTTTACCAATTACAGGATCGTCCGGCACCGAAACGAGCTTAGCACCGTCATCGGGACACTGCTCAAAATCGCCTTGGAAGTGAGTATTACACTGAAGACAAAGCTTCATCTCAGTTCTTCTTCACCTTCCTCTTTAGCTTCCGCAGAAGCTTCTGAGCATCCTTGAACTTTTTCGATCGACTAGGAATTTTCTCCAAAAGTTTTACAGCCTCAGCTGGATCTTCATTGTCGATTTTGTTAGCCATCTGATAATAAACAGAATGAAGTTTTTCACCTTCACTGGCGGTGATTTTGCCAGTGTTTACTTTGGCTTCTAAGATCTCACGCGCCCGGTCAAGATCTCCGCTCTTGATCATCTGATCAATAGTAGCTTTTGCATCACCGCCGCCTTTAACATCAGGCAAATTCAGTTTTATGATGCCGCTTTGATAGGCATAGAAGGCACCACCACCGATGACAACAAGAAGCACCACAATGGCCATTATTGGTCTGATATCAAATCCAGGCATTCTGGCAACACGGGCTCTCGTGCGAGCCGGTGCTTGCGAATTTTTGCCACCGCGAATAGCCGCTGTTTGCTCTGGCGAAATCGCTTCTGAAACTGTTCTAGTAGGCAACTCTGGCATCTTGGTACCATGTTGCGAAATTTTGGCAGAACCAAGAATGCGATTTACCAGCTCGGCACGTGTAGATGGTGAATCGTCCACTTGGGGAGGAAGTTGGCTCAGAGAATTGACCGAAGGTGAACTGCCAGTGCCAGTACCAGTACCAACCGACGACTGAGACTGTGATTGAGCTTGAGCTTCAGCTTGCTGCTGAATCTGCGCCATGGCTTCCATGTTTACAGCAGATGCAGACGGTGGACGGCTCTGTTCTTCTAATTTGCGATTCAAAGCAGCGATTCTGGCACTAACGGCGTCGTTAGACACTGTTGCCTGTGGCATGCCAGATACACCATCATATGGATTCGACATGCCAGAACCTGAACCAGATGAAACTGATGGATCTTGGCCGGCTTGTCTGGTCTGCGAGGCGGATGGAGAATTAAACGGTGACGAAAACGGCGAAGAACCACCAAATGGCGAACTCATAGCTGCACCCTGGTTGGGCTGACCGTAGTCGGCAGCAGAGATAGTTTCAACCTGACGGCTCACTTTACCTGGTGGCTTATTGATCTCGGCAGCAATCTTCGAAGCTGAATCGCTTGGGCTTCTTTTGTCATCAGGCGACTTGTGAGGAGCCTTGCTTGCTACTTCAAGTAGACGAGAAAGAGCGTCGACCTTGTTTGCTTGTGTTTGCGTTAAAGGCTGCTCTTCTTCAACTTGATTTGAAGTTGAAGCAAAGGCCTCAGCACGTGCAGCCGGCGGCTTGATGCTTTCAGCTGGCTCAGGCAGCGGTGGTGGGAAGGTTGAGTTAGCAAAACTGGAACTGGCGAAACTAGAATCAGCAACACTAGTGTCTCTCTTGATCTGAGTATCAGAGTTATCCACGGCAAACGATTGAGATTGCTCTTCTTGGCCAGAAGCTAATAGTTTATCGAGAGCGTCAGAAATGGCTCCACCTAAGCTATCGCCTTCATCTTCGTCTTCGTCTTCATCATCTTCGGCTTCTTTGTGAGGCTCTAAAGCAGGCTCATCATCAAGCGCTCCCGAGAGCAGTGAGGACAAGCTAGATTTGGCGGCACTAGGCTGCTCTGTCGATGTAGTCGGTTTGCCTTCGTTTACTTGTTCAAGTTTGGCAGAATTAGCAAGCTCGATCATTTCAGTCAATGATAATTTGGCAGTCGACTTCGGAGATTGTTGTTCTGAAGGCTTTGGTGTCTCCACTGATTCTGCTGGAGCCTGTGCCGCTACGGGGTCAGTTGGAGCTGCTGAACCTGCAACAACTTCTTCAACAGGTGTCACCGATTCAGCTATGGTAGGTTCAGCTATGGTAGGTTCAGCTGCGGCAAGCATTTTAGCTTGTTCTTCAGCTTTCTTACGTGCTTTCTCTTCAGCTTTGGCTTTGCGAATACCTTGCTTGATACTCTCCAAACTCTCTTGCTCAAAGTTTGCAGCATCAGCAAATGCCATTGGCAGTGAATCTTTGCCCAATACTGGTTGTTCAGGGAAACCAGAAGATGAAGTAGAAGAACTTGAAGAAGTCGCAGAACTAGCTGAAGAAACAGAAGATGCAGAATTTGAATCTGCAATTGCCTCTAGCATCCCCTCAGGCACGGGAGCGACTAAATCAGGAACAGCACCAAATACGGCATCAGCAGCAGACAGTTCTTCGGCGCTGCCTTTGTTTGAACCACCGCTACCAAACATGGTATCAGCAGTGCGCATATCATCGGCTTCGCTGAAGCTACTAGCCGTAAAAGCTGGATCAGAAAAACTACTGTCTATGTCAGTGCTAACATTGGCTTGCTGCTCTTTATTTACGGCTTCTAGCAATTTACTAATAGCGTCAGATTGCGACAGCAGACCAGAAGACTGTGAAGGCTCGTCAATTTCATAAGCAGGCGGCGGTGTAAAGGTTTGAGCGTCGTCGTCTAATGTCTTAATTTCATCAAGAAAATTACTCGGGGCTTCGGCTGAGGCACCGGTGTCAGGCGCACCTGTGAAGCTGTAGTCTTGACCAGAAGTAACTATTTCGGTGCTGAAAAGAGACGAAAAAGCCGGAGCCGGTTTTTCATCAACTCTTACAGATTCGGCGCTAGCAGCGGCTAGATTGGCAGAAAAATTATCAGAATTATCGAGAGGTACATGAGCTTGCAATTCAGACTGCGTTTCAGGTTGAACTTCGTCAAAGGGAGAAATGCTCTCATCTTCGCCGCGACGGTCGGGAGCAAATAGGGCTTGATGCTCTCCCGTTGGAATCATGAGATCGGCTAGATTGCTATGCTCCTGGGACCCTTCTGCATTTTGTGCAGCAGTTCCAGATGAGAGTAGATTGCCAAATCCCAGAGAACCTTTTGGCTTTGCTTCAAAGTATGGAGAATCATATTTAGAATCGGCTTCAACTTGAGTTCCCAAGTCAGAGGCCAAGCTATTCAACTGATCGAAGTTAGACGACTCTAGTAAATCATCAGAGCCCTGTTCGAGAGCCTTAGCCTCTTCCAAAAATGCCTTTGCCAGAATATCGGCAGTGCTCTCAGGCTGAACTTGTTTGGGAGCAACAGGAGCCGGAGTAGCAATTGTCGTCTGCGGAGTTAAAGAAGAAGAAGAAGAAGACGGTGTTTCTAGCTTCTTTTCTACTTTCTCGACTATGCGTGGCGGAGATGTCGGTTGAGCTGGCCAAGAAGGTGGTGGTGCATTAGCGCTCTCTGCGGCCCGCTTGGCCTGAGCAGTTGAGCCTGGTGATGATGCAGTAGGAGCAGACGGAGTAGGCAGTTGCATCGACTTAGGTACCACAGCTTCACGCGGTGCTTCACTAGGTTGATGGAAAGTGTAAGGAGCGGGCGAGCGTGTCGCTTCTTTATCAGGTGTTTTCAGTAACGGTGGTGCACCGGAAGAAAGTGTATTGAGCGGTCGAGCTTGAGGGGCTTTAAACTTGTCCATTGCAGGACTAGGGCCACCCGGTCTGCCCAAGACAGGCTTAGTACTGAAGGTACCGGAGGTAGAAAAATTACCTGAGGTTGAAAAATTTCCAGAAGTCGAGTAGTTACCTG
>Ga0172379_10005127_pt1 | contig 18597 bp, 20 predicted proteins | sample GrowelOW334metaG_FD_119756 | JGI IMG/M metagenome (GOLD analysis project Ga0172379, IMG submission 119756) | Groundwater microbial communities from an aquifer near a municipal landfill in Southern Ontario, Canada - Groundwater well OW334 metaG | ecosystem: Environmental > Aquatic > Deep...
CAGGGAAATATCAAAATTTATAAAGCAATCTATCTGGCGTTGCTACGCCAGCGAACTGCTCGGCGCGCCCGCCTGCGCAAGGCTTTCTAAATTTCATATTTCCCTATTTTATTTAATTTTCTATTTGTATTTCCTAATCTCGTCTCGGAGTTTTTGAGCTTCAATTTTTGGATTATTGGAAAAAATTATCCCTCGAGAAGAATTTATGATCAAGCCTAAACCTTTACTATTTAATCCGGCTTTTAATGTTTCTTTTAGGTCTCCACCTTGAGCACCAATCCCAGGAACCAAGAAAGTCATATCTCCCACTAGAGAACGAATTTTTTTCATCTCCTTGGGATAAGTAGCGCCGACAACTAGCATACAATTTTTATTTTTATTCCAATCTTTAGAAACTTTCTCCGCCACAATCTGCCAAAGTGGCTTTCCTGCAGACGTTGGACGTCGGGAGCCCAGACGTCCAACGTCTGCAACCTCAACAATCTTCAAATCTTGAAATTCTCCAGCCCCAGGATTTGAATTTCTACACATAATAATACATCCATTATCTTTTCTATTTAAAAATGGGGCAAGAGATTCTCCTCCTAAATATGGGTGCAATGTTATCGCATCAAAACCAAGCCAATCAAATGCAGAAGTAATATAACCATTATTCGTATTCCCTATATCTCCCCTCTTAGCATCGAGAATAGTAAAAATATCTGGATGATTTTTGATCAAATAATCCATCGTCATTTTTAATTCCTGTATTCCTTTATCTCCTCGAGCTTCATAAAAGGCGCTATTCGGCTTATAAGCAGCTGCATATTCATGCGTTTCTTTTATGATCCATTTGTTAAATTCAAATTGCGGAAATTTCTTTTTCAAAAATTTTTTTGGGATTTTATTAAAATCCGTATCTAACCCCACGCACAAAAGTGAATTTATTTTCTTGGCTCTTTTATTATATTTATCTATGATCATTATTTATTTTTTTGACTCTAAAAACTTCTTACCATGACCGACTTTGGTATTTACAGGAATTCCAGCTTTACAAAATGGACACATCTCTGCTTCATAAGTAGTGACATAAAGATCGGAAAGAAAAGAAAACGGTATGCCCAGCTTTTCGGAATTTAAATCTTTATTTTTATTAACCATTGCACAAGTATCGACGATATTTCCACCAGCATCTTTCACAGCCTTAGCTGTCTTGAGCAGAGAACCACCAGTCGTTGTGATATCTTCAACAATCAAAACTCTTTTATCTTTGACGTAATTCTCATATCCACGGGTAAAAATCTGCCCACCATCTGGTGACTTTTCTGTATATAATGCTAAAACTTCCCTACCAGACATATTACTCAAATGATGTGCGGTCCATTGAGACAGAATAATACCTCCCAATGCTGGACCGACTACAACTTCAATATTTTCATCTTTATATTTTTCTGCAAAAATTTTACCTACTTGTGATGTTTCTTTTGTATGCGGGTACAAGAAATCTTTATTTACATAAGTATCAAAATGAAGTCCTGAAGTACCGACAAAATGACTCTCTGGAAGTACTGCCCCGACTTTCTTTAAAATCTCAATTGTATTTTGCATGCTTTTTATCCCGATACTAAAATTTTAAATATTAATATTTATCATAATATCACGTAATCAAAAATTTAGTACGGGACAGGTCTTAGCCTTTCTTTAATATCTTTTGCAAGATATGGATTCCACATTGCACCCGTAGCCGACATCACAATATCTGCCCCAGCATTTCTATATTCAAAAAAATCATCAGTGGTTGTTGCTCCTCCCACGCCAATAATAGTGAATTTATATCCAAACTCTTCCCTTAATTTCTTTAATCTTTTAACCATATCCAACCCCGCCCATTTTATAGCATGACCACAAACCCCGCTCTTTGACCTACCTTCGCCAGGTAGCGCCTGCTTGCCATCTCCACCCACAATTTCCGCAGAGATAGTATTAATAGCAGAAATGCCATCTATTGTACCCCCGATCTCTTGTACTAGATTTCTCAATGCTTCTTCGTCTTCAAAATAAGCAATTTTAATAATCAAAGGAATTTCTCCAATAACTTCTTTTATCGCCTTAGCCACTTTGACGCTTCGATCCGTATCATAACAAAGCAAATTGTTTGTGCCTTCATTTGGACAGCTCAAATTTACCTCTAGCACTTTCACACCGATATCTTTGAGCAATTTGGCAGTAATGCGATAATCATTTATATATTCTTCAATACTTTGTCCTTCCCTCTTTGTACCCTGAAAACTTCCAACGACGATTTGACCTAATTTTATATTTTCTAATAAACTCTTTAAATCTTTTTGCCAAAATTCAGGTTCCGATGATGGTACACCAAAAGAATTTGTAATAGAAATAGGCTCGTGATAATTTTCATCCGCCACTAGCTTGCCTTGCGCTTTTTCTAAAGTTAAATCACCTTCTATTTTTACTGATAAAACATTCGGCCACGGATGACAAGGATATTTTTCACTGCGAACAGTTTTATACACACAAATATCGAAACCTTTATCCAAAGCCGCTTGCACAAATTTCCCATTAATCAATGGTCCTGCTGGAACCCCAAAAGGGGAATTTACTTTAAAGCCTAAAAAATCATACTTTGGCTCGCCGGAGCCTTGCGCGAAGGTGGCAAAAGCACCCTTTGGGTTGCCGGAGCCTTGCGCGAAGACACCAAAGGGTCCTTTTTTAAAGTTTTCTTCATAAGACTTCAGAGGGTCATAAAATGGCATAAGCATATCTTGATTCTCGCATAAAACGGGTGTATTATCAAAGAATGTTAATACCCACAGTTATAGAAAAATCACAATTTGGAGAGAGAGCTTATGATATATATTCTCGTCTTTTGCGCGAGAGGATTGTTTTTTTGGCTGGACCTATCGATGACAATGTAGCAAATATTGTCATTGCTCAGCTTCTATTTCTAGAATCCGAAGATGCTAAAAAAGATATTTATCTTTATATAAATTCTCCTGGTGGCTCAGTCACTTCTACTATGGCTATCGTAGATACGATGAATCATGTACGTCCAGATATCTCCACTTTTTGTGTCGGACTTGCTGCTTCTGGTGCAGCTATTGTCTTGTCCGCTGGCAAAAAAGGCAAACGTTATATTTTACCAAATGCTGAGGTCATGATTCACCAGCCGATGGGTGGGGTAGAAGGACAAGCGACAGATATTGCTATTACTGCAAAACATATCTTGAAGACACGAGACAATTTGAACAAGCTTCTGGCAAAAAATACAGGCAAATCACTTTCTCAGATAGAAAAGGATGTAGAACGTGATTTCTTTATGGACGCCGAAGAAGCGAAAAAATACGGCATAATAGACGAAATAATCACTAAATCAAAGATATCTGCTTCTAAATAAACGACGACTAGACCCCGTAGTAGAGAATATCTCTGTCGGGGTAGACACAACTCTGTTTGTTTGTTATACTTTAAACGTTGAATTTTAAAAATTTATTTAGTTTAATTTATAGTTAGTTCGCAGGAATATCCCATATATTATGAAGTTTTTTAAAAAAATTTGGAAGTCTTTACTAGGGTTTTTTTCAACAAAGGAATAAAACCAAAAATATAATGGTTTGTTCTTGTAAGCTCGCTCAAAGCTTATGAGTATAACAATAATAATTCTAATCGGTGCAGTGACACTCCTTTTGGGTGTGGGCATAGGGTATTATCTTCGCCTAATCATCGCATTAGGAAAAAAAAGATCTATCGAAATAGATATCAAGCAGATGATGGTCAGCGCAAAAGAAGAAGCGCAAAAAATAACTGACGAAGCAAAGAAAACTTCAGAAGCAAAATTAGTAGAATTAAGGGAAGAAGAAAAGAATAAAGAAAATGAGTTCAAGGAAACTGAAAAAAGACTCATAAAAAAAGACGAATTCCTGGATTCACGCCAAGTTGAAGTAAATAAAGAAATTGAGAATATCAAGATAAAGGTAGAGGAAATAAATAAAATCCAGGAAAAGGTATCTAAAATAGAAGCAGAAAAAATAATAGAATTAGAAAGAGTAGCGAAATTAACTGAAGCTGAAGCCAAAGATGAACTCTTGAAAGATGTTGAGAAAAAGTACGAAGAAGATATCTTAGTCAGAATACAAAAGTTAGAAAATTCCAATGAAGAAAAATTAGACCGAAGAGCAAAAGATATTTTAGCGACTTCTATCCAGCGTTTATCTTCCAGTACTGCCTCTGAATTAATGACTACGGTCGTCTCAATTCCGAACAACGAAATCAAGGGTAAAATAATAGGAAAAGAGGGCAGAAACATTCGCGCATTTGAAAGAGCTTCTGGAGTTGAACTCATTGTGGATGATACGCCTGGATCGATAGTTATCTCTTCATTCGATCCCATCAGAAGGCAGGTCGCTCGGCTTGCTTTGGAGAATCTAATACTAGATGGCCGTATTCAACCAGCTAAGATCGAAGAACTTGTAGAAAAAGCAAAAGAAGAAATAAATAAAATAATAAAAGAAAAAGGTGAACAAGCAGTTTATGAATGTGGAATATTTAATTTTGATCCACGCATTGTAGCCATCATAGGACGGTTATATTTCCGTACAAGTTATGGACAAAACGTTCTCCAGCATTCTGTTGAGATGGCGCATATTGCTGGAATGCTTGCAGAAGAACTAGGTGCGGATGTAGCCATAGCTAAAGCCGGAGCTTTGGTGCATGACATAGGTAAGGCATTAGACCATGAAGTACAAGGCACGCATGTCGAAATAGGTATACGTATTTTACAAAAATTCGGGGCAGACGAACGCATCATTACAGCTATGAAGAGCCATCATGAAGATCACCCTTATGAGACTATTGAATCTATCATCGTTCAGACAGCAGACTCAATCTCTGGAGGACGTCCAGGTGCGCGTCGTGATTCTGTAGAAAACTACCTAAAGAGACTTCAGGAGTTAGAAGCACTGGTGAACGCCTTCCCAGCCGTTGAAAAATCATATGCTTTACAAGCTGGGCGTGAAATCCGTATCTTTGTTACCCCAGAAAAAATATCTGATGCCGAAGCAAAACTCATGGCTCGCGATATTGCTACAAAAATAGAACAAGAACTAAAATATCCAGGAGAAATCAAAGTCACAATGATTCGTGAAACTAGAATTATTGAATACGCTAGATAGCTTGCCTAAAAAAACCCTTGATATATAATGTATAAGTATTAAAAATAAGGGTTTAGTGCCACCGCCATGGCGGGGCAAGGTCGAAACCCTGTCGCTCGCGAGCGACAGGGAAAAAAATTATAAAAATAACTTATAAAAATATATGAATAAACAAGCATTAGCTGAATTAGTACATGGAAAGCTTGGCGGTACAAAAGTACAAGCTGAGGAAGTAGTAGATTCAATATTTGATGCTATTACCGGAACCTTGAAAAAGGGCGGTGAAGTTTCAATCGCAGGTTTTGGTATCTTTTCTGTAAAAGCAAGAGCTGCTCGAATGGCTCGCAATCCAAAAACTGGAGAGCAAGTAAAAGTAGCTGCAAAGAAAGTTCCAAAATTCCGACCCGCAAAAGGTTTGAAAGACATGGTTGCGTAATATTTAATCTCGAGATTAAACAAAAAACACCCTTATCGGGTGTTTTTTGTTTGGAACAGTTTAAACTTTTGTTACCCCTTGCAGTTTGTCAGATATAAAAAATCCTTCATATTTATTTGTAATTGGAGTTTCAATTTCGGTAAGTTTGGAAAAAAATATTTTGATTGGAAAAGATTTTTCCAGAATTTTCTTTTTAAACGCACATTTATTTAAATCTCCAGAGATTATGACATTTTTGTTTTTTAAAATAGTACTGATAACATTATCTTCAAAAAGTTCCACATTCTTGATAAGAATAATTCGTTTGTCTTCGTCTTCTAAATTAGAAAGTAAGAATTCAAACTCTTTTTCTTTTGTATAAAAGACAGCCTTGTCCCCTAAATCTCCAACTTGTTTCTTAAACTCATCCTCTGCCATATGATATCCGCAAAGTGTAAGAATTTTAAATCCTTGAGAAAATAGATTCGCTATCAACACAATCGTGTAAAAAGAAGCTCCAGAACCTTCTTCACCATGTATTAACACGGGTAAATTATTTTCTGTAAAGTTAAACCTTTCTTTATTAACTAAGACTGTTTTCATGATATTCATTATATCATTCAACCTATGTGTTCTACACACATTGATTATGATCTAAATTTCTGATATATTATATGTAGGCATTTGTGAGGAGTTCGCTTCTCTCGCGGTTAAAATTAAACTGCAGCCAAATGCCTATCAAAAGATCTGCCGAAAGGTGGATTTTTTGATTTCTAGTCATTATTTAATCATTCTCTGGATTTCCGCTATATATAATTCTTTCTCCTTGCTTATCAACTCCCCAAAAAGGAATTATGCTCAGAAAAAACTTTTCTCCTCCATCTATCTGTTTTACTATGACTTTTACCCTAATCTTTGAACCATGTGATTCCATGACTGCAATAAATTCATAATAAGTAGTTAATTTAAGTATCTGTTGCCAACTACCATCTTTTTTCTTTACCCTTTCAAATTTTTGAGTATTCCAAATTCCTTGTAAAGTTTTTGAATCTTGTATAACCTTAGGTGCCAGTGCAAGATGTCTAAAACGAGAAAATTGATCATTTATTGGTCGAGTTCTATTCCAATTTTTGAAAATTAAATGATCTAATCCTTTAGTATTAAAATTTATTTTAGAAGAAAAATAAGGACAATAGATAAACCCAATTTTATTATAAAAATCCTCAGCGTCTCGTTTTATTTGATTAAATTTTTCAAGAGTAAATTCCATAACTACTTAAAATTTTTCTAGTATTTTCTAATCACCGCCTTCACCACTGCATTAATGTTTAGTGAATGTTTTGGATAAATAGGTTTGTAATTTTTATTTGCTGGTTCGAGCCAGACTTTCGCGCCGGCTTTGCGAAAGTATTTCATTGTAAATTCTCCATCAACTTCAGCAATAATTATTTGCCCATCTTTGGCTGTATTGGTTTTCTCTACGAGTACCATATCCCCTGGCTCTATATGCGCATCGATCATGGAGTCCCCATCCACTTCGAGCATATAAGTAAGCGGTTTGTTTTTTATTAAAAGGTCATCTAAATTTACTTTATCAGCTAACTCTTCCTCCACCGTCGCAGGGAATCCAGCAGTGACAAAACCAAGCATCGGAACACTGGTGATATTTTCTGTAAAAGCTTCGGATGGTATCAATCTGCCAATATGATCTTTTGAAACCAACCCAGCGTTAATCAACTTCTCCACCACGCGAAACACTGCATTCTTTGATTTGAAACCGAATAACTGCATCATTTCAGAATATGCGGGCATCCTCTTGTTCTCTTTATAAAAAGATTCGATCTTTTCCTGATACAAATTACGCATAGATGTTGGTTCTGAAAAATAGTGTAACCAATTTGTTCGTCAAACTTACCCTAGAATTATAACGAACTTTTTTCAAAAGCAATTTATGGTCTCTAGCCTCTTTTCTATAATCTTGACCTTGAAGGATCTTCATATCAATTTTTTTATTGATCTTTTGTATTTCCCTCTCTAGCATTTTTAAATATTGTGATTGTGACATAAAAATTTAAATTATTTATTTTTACTAATCTGACCCGACTTGGTCATGTAAATAGTATAAGTGAACGAGCGTTCACTTGTCAACAACCCTACTGTGGATAACCCCCACACCTTTCTTGATATTATTCTACTTTTTCAATAAAAGCATTACATTATTAATATTTTCTCGTAAAAAACTATCTTAGTTAACGTTTTAATTTATAGAATAAAAAGCGATATCAAGAAAGGTGTGGGGGATAACTAAAAATTACGAGATATAACTTTTCGTAGGGGTTTCTAGACGTTGGACATCTGCAAAGCAGGTGTCCAACGTCTGTTTTCAAGCTTCGAAAAATCCGTACCGAAGAAAAGTTTGTGTTTCGTAATTTTTATAATACCTAGCTATTTACCTTTGGTCGATATTGTATCGCCTCGAGAATATGATGCTCTTCTACTTCTGGAGAATTTTCTAGGTCAGCTATCGTGCGAGCGATTTTAATTACTCGATGATATGCACGCGCAGACAGACTCAGACGTTCAGCACTGTCATCAAGCAAGTCCCGTACTTTCCCGCCGAGATTTACCATCATACCTAAATCTTTCACATTCATTTCACTATTGGTTGTAATTTTTTTCTTTATATCTTTCTGAAATTTTTCAAATCTGTTTTTTTGAATTTCTCGCGCTCTGACCACCCTCTCTTTTATCTCCTCACTCTGCTCACGTTCATTACCATCCCCTTCTCTTCCTAATTTTTTGTAATCAACATTTCCGACAGAAACCCAAAGATCAATACGATCCACAATAGGTCCTGATAATTTTCTTTTATATCTATCTAAGTCAGACGGTTTGCAAATGCATGCTTTTTGTTTTGAAGTCGCGTTTCCGCAAGGACAAGGATTCATCGCCGCGACCAAAATAAAATTAGATGGGAAACAGGCATTTCCTTTTGCGCGTGAGATTGACACTATGTTGTCTTCGAGCGGTTGACGTAAAGATTCGATAACTCTTTTTTCGAATTCTGGAAATTCGTCCAAAAATAAAACTCCACGATGGGCTAGCGTCACCTCTCCAGGCTTTGGATATGTTCCCCCGCCAATTATAGAAACATAAGAAGACGTATGATGTGGAGAACGAAAAGGAGGAAAGCATACCAGTTCTCCATTTGTATTTCCAGCTACGGAATGAATACCTGTGATCTCCAGTACTTCATCTAGATCCAAGTCTGGTAATATTTGAGAAAAAGCTCTAGCAAGCATCGTCTTGCCAGTACCAGGTGGACCGTACATAGCGATGTTGTGTCCGCCTGCTGCTGCAATTTCCAAACCTCTCTTTGCTCCCTCTTGTCCGCGAATATCTGAAAAATCAATCCGTGATATTTCCTTTTTATAATTTATTTTAGTTTGTGGCTGCACAGCAATTAAGCCTCCAGTTTCAAGTCCAGTTTCAGCGAGTCTAGAAGATTTTTGAGCTGGTCTGGCTCCAGACCGAGAACCCGAAAAAATTTTGCTGGACTCGCTGAAACTGAGATGTTCCACTACTTCTTTTAAACTATTTGCTCCAAAAATTTTAATACCCTCTACGAGTGCTGCCTCAGTTGCATTTTCTTTTGGTAAATATATTTCTTCAAAACCAAGCCTTTTAGCTTCTTGCGCAAGTGGTAATGCCCCGCGGATTTTCCGTAAGGTTCCATCGAGCCCGAGCTCTCCTAAGAAAATCTTTTTTTCTGAATCAAATTTTATATCGCCCGCAGCTAGCATATAAGAAAGAGCAATACCTAAATCAAAAAACGGTCCTTCTTTTTTTAAATCAGCCGGTGAAAGCGAAACTATTATTTTTTGGTTTTTTGCTTTAGGAGATTTAAAACCAGAATTTTTTATGGCTCCACTTACTCTGTCTTTGGATTCGTCTACAGCCTTGTCAGGAAGACCAACCAAACTAAAAGAATGAAGCCCTTTGGAGAGGTCTACTTCAATGGTAACGATAAAACCTTTAAGCAAATTAACTTGTGCAGAGTAAACTTTTGCAAAGCTCATAGTTAATTTTCTAAATGTTTCTTACAGGTCTGAGCCGCAGGGTTTGCTTCCAACCGATCCATCTCAATGTTTTTTCCACAAACCTTACACTTGCCAAAAGACTCTCTATTTATTCCCTTTAAAGATTTTAAAATAAGATTCAATCTTGGCTCTAGGGTTCTTATCATAGAACTTCTAGCCTCATAATTTTCAAATCTATCAGCTTTATCATTCTCATCGGATTCTGGAAATTCCTGATTTTCTGGAGTGGCTTCCCATTCTCCAGTCTCTGGATTTAATTTACCAAGATCTTTCATCTGCTCAAGCAGAACATCTCTTTCTTTTTCCAATTTCTCTTTTATTTTTTTCTTATCTAACATACCACAATCATAGCATTTCATATTTTCATAGCAAGTAGTTACAGACGTTGGACGTCTGGGAATCTTGACGTTCAACGTCTGTAACTTAGATGTTGGACACCTACTTTGCAGATGTCCAACATCTAGTGCTATACCCTGTAGTAGAATTTTGAAAAAATTTCACTACGGGGTATACTCAACCCATGTTTTACAAACACAGCAACAACTACACAGTCGAGAGCGTAACTTCCGGTCATCCAGACAAAATCTGCGATCAGATCTCAGATGCTATCCTAGACGCATATTTAGCATTAGACCCCAAAAGCCGCGTAGCTATAGAAGCTTTTGGCGGACATGGAAAACTAGTCATTGGTGGAGAAGTGACTTCAAATGCAAAAATCGACTATAAAAAAATAATACAAAAAGTATATAAAGAAATTGGTTACACTGACAAACTTAAAATATCTATCAATAGAGTCAAACAATCTCCCGACATTGCAAAGGGAGTAGATACAGGAGGAGCAGGAGATCAAGGTATTATGTACGGATATGCCACAGATGAAACCCCAGAATTTTTGCCAAAAGGAGTGGTATTAGCGCACAAACTCGCAAAACGTTTAGAAGAAATGCGAAAAAAGGAGATGATAAAATGGCTCAGACCCGATGGAAAAACACAAGTTACTTATACCAATGGTAAATTACATACTGTATTGGTAAGTACTCAACACTCAAAAGATGTAAAACTAGAAGAAATAAAAAAGGAAATTACAAAAAAAATAATCAACCCCTTGCTTTCTCCTCTCGAAAGAAAAACAGTAAAAATCTTAGTAAATCCGACAGGAAGATTTACTGCTGGCGGTTTTGAAGCAGATACTGGACTAACTGGGAGGAAAATAATGATAGACACTTACGGCGGACTAGTGCCGCACGGTGGTGGATGTTTTTCCGGTAAAGATGCCACAAAAGTAGATCGCTCTGGCGCTTATATGGCGCGTTTTGTCGCTAAGAGTTTAGTAGCTTCTGGTTATGGCAAAGAGGTGCTCGTATCTGTAGCTTACGCTATCGGCATGGCAGAGCCACTGATGATAGAAGCGATAAATGAAAAAGGTGAAGATCTTTCAAAGATCGTCCGCCAGAATTTCAATTTCGAACCCCTTGCCATAATAAAAAAACTCGGTCTCCAAAAGCCAATATATGAGCAGACTGCCACCTATGGACATTTCGGCAAGAAAAACCTTCCTTGGGAAAAAATTCAAAAAGTATAAATATTAATTTCAGAATTACAAAACATAACTTTTCGAAGGGGTTTCAAGACGTTGGACATCTGCAAAGCAGGTGTCCAACGTCTGTTTTCAAGCTTAAAAAAATCCGTACCGAAGAAAAGTTTATGTTTTGTAATTTAAAATATTACTGTTTTTTTTGACTAGAAGCAAGACGCAGCATGATCTCATGCACAGCTTTTTGTGAGCTTGTGATGACAATAGAATTATCATCTGCAAAGACATACATTAAAACCACTTTATTGTCTTTATCATAAAGAATACGCGCATTTTTGTTTTCCACAATGCCATCTTTAAAATCTTTCGTAAGAAGATGTTTAGTATCAGCAGAAATATCTATTCCAAAAAATCCATGAAGATCTAAAAACATTTTTCCTTCCCATATACGTAATGCATTAAAAATATCAGTGGCGGAACGCACCTTGAGTAAGATAAAAAAATCTTTACTTGTGGAAATAGAATCCGAAGCAGAATCACTTGCTCTATTATTCACAACACCCATCAAAAAATCATCATTAACAAAAAATGTATTATCACCTGGAACAAAATTACTCTTGATTAAAGAAATAAATCGCCTAAGTCCTAGGATTTGTTTATTTTCTGTAAGATAAATTGCCTCAACGCCTCCCACTTTCACATCGGTAGTGTTGATCTCATTTAAAACGACTTGCGCTATTTCCTCTTTTTTCATTCCAGAAACTTCTAAAGAACTACTTTTATCATTAAAAATGATGGGGGTAAACTGACTTTCAACCACGATTGTATTATCTGCTTTTTTAAAAAGAAAAAAAAATAAGATTATTAAAGAAAGAATTACAAGCAAAAAACCAACAGAGAAGAAAAGTTTATTTTTCTTTGATTCTGGAGATAAATTTTTCTTATCCTCTTCATGCTTTTCCTCCCCATGAATTATTTTTTTAACTAAACCTTCTTTGTCATTTTCAAGCATCTCCGCTATATCTCCAGCATAAGTCTCCACAATTTTATGTTCCCTGCCCACTCCTAGATGACTAGCAGGTATTTCATTATTTTTCTCCATATTATTCTATTTCAGCCTTAAACTAATTCGCCTTTGGTGAAAAAAAATCCTTATCTGCTTCCTTGATAGACAAACTAATCTTTCCTCTTTCTTTATCAACACCAATAACTTTGACTGGCACGATAGTACCTTCTTTTATTATATCTGATATTCTGTCTACACGAAATGGCGCCATTTCGGAAATATGCACCATCCCATCAGTAAAAGGATTGAGAGATACAAAGACTCCAAAATCAGCGATCTTTACAACCTCGCCTTTCAATATCTCCCCCACCTTAAATTCATGCGTCATTTCTTCTATTATCTCTTTCGCTTTTTCGGCTGATCCATCTTTTCCAGTCAAATACACTGTACCATCATCTTCAATAATTATTTCGGCACCAGACTTTTCTTTAATTTCTTTTATTGTCTTTCCTCCACCACCGATGACCATACCGATTTTTTCAGGATTAATTTTAATGATTAAAATCTTTGGCGCATTTGGGGAAATATTCTCGCGTGGTTTTGGAATTTCTTTTTCGATTCTATCAATGATAGCTATGCGCGTATTTTTAGATTGCCTCATTGCTTCGCCTAATATTTTTATCGGTACGCCTTCCACTTTTACATCGAGCTGAATAGCCGTCACCCCATCCCTAGTTCCCGCAATCTTAAAATCCATATCACCATGATGGTCTTCGGGTCCTTGGATATCTGTCAGAATTTTATATTTATCATCACTCTCGTACATCAACCCCATGGCAATACCAGCGACAGGCGCCAAGATCGGCACTCCGCCATCCATCAATGCAAGGACTGATGCGCAGATGGAAGCTTGAGATGTCGAACCATTTGAAGCCATTGATTCAGAGACTAGACGCATCGTATATGGGAATTCAGAAACTGGAGGCAGCACCATGGCGAGAGCTTTTTCAGCCAGTGCTCCATGTCCGACTTCTCGGCGATTAGTAAAACCCGCTCTTCCTACCTCCCCCGCAGAGTATGGTGGAAAGTTGTAATGATGCATAAATCTCTTCTCTACTTTCAGCTGTAAACCGTCAACTAAATTCCTATCTTCTGGTCCGCCTAAAGTTAAAACAGAAAGCACGTGTGTCCCTCCACGATAAAAAATTCCTGAGCCGTGAAGCTGTGAGGAGAGGCCTCCTGCTTGCGCATATAGATCACGAAGTTCGTCCATCGCTCTGCCGTCTGCGCGCTTGTTTTCGTCTATCGCTTTTTTGTGTAAAATTTCATTTTCAGTGTCATCAAACAAGCCATCTTCCAGAGAAAAATCTTCACGATCTTTGAAAGTATCTCGCACCATTTTGTTCCAAACATTATGCAAAAGATTTATTTTTTCTTTTCCAGCCCCCGCAAAGATAGCGTCTTCCATCTTTGGTAAAATATTTTCATTAAATAAAGCCACTGATTCCGGAGAGATTATTTCTTTTTCTATTACTCTTTTTTCTTTGCCGATTTCTTTAACGATACTTTTTTGGAAATTTTCTAATTTTGTTATTTCTTCGCTCGCTTTTTGCAAAGCAAGTTCTAACTCATCTTCTTTACTCTGACGAGCAGAAGCTTCAATCATATTTATATTTCCGTCCTTACCGCAGACAGTCAGGTCAAATTTATATTGTGTGTCTTCGTTTAAACGCCAGCTTTGTGGGGGATTTATTTTTAGCTGATCGTTTTCTTGGTCATCATCATATTTGCCAATACGGACACATCCGATAGGACCATTCCAGGGAATATTTGAAACAGCCAAGGCAAGCGAAGCCGCGTTCACTGCCAAGATAGTCGGATCATTATCATCGACAGAAAGCACCGTCACAATGATTTGCACGGCATGACGCATTGATTGATCAAAGAGGGGTCGAAGGGTACGATCTATCACTCGACAAGCCAAGATCGCTTCCTCGGATGGCTTGCCTTCTCGGCGGACAAAACGAGAACCTAAAATCTTTCCAGCCGCATAAAATTTCTCTACGTAGTCAACTGTCAAATTAAAAAATCCCAAACCTTGTTGTTTGTCTTTTGACATGCAAGCGGTAGCGAGGACAATAGTTTCTCCGTATTTTAAAATCACAGAACCATGCGCCTGCTCTGCTAGGTCAGTAAAAATAGCTGTTAATGTTTTTCCTCCGATCTCTACACTATATTCTTTTTTTTGCATATAATTTTTATGAATTTTTTATAAATAACTTTCTGCAGGGGTTTTGCGAGCGACGGCGAGCAAACTTCAGGATTTTTCAAGCTTCGAAAAATCCGTACCGGAAGAAAGTTGATTTTTAAAAAATTCACATAAGTTCGTATCCAGACTACAGTGTTGTTTCACAACTTAATAAAAAGTGGAAACACTACTTTGTGTCTAGACGCGAACCTGATTAACTAATAATTACTTAATTCAGATTAGCATTTTTATTTAAAAAAGCAAAAAATATAAAATTTACTTAGAACTCATCAAATATTTCCTTGGATTTTCAGACAAATCCACAAAGTCATCCACCACTTCGCGAAGTTTCCCGGAAGTTGATTTACCAAATGAAACCACTTCTACTTGCACACCAATAGTCTGTAAATATTCTACAAGAGGAATAAAATCCCCATCTCCAGATATTATTACCACCGAGTCAAGACGAGGTGACATTTTAATAGCATCAACAGCGAGCCCCACATCCCAATCTGCCTTCTTTGAACCGCCAGCAAATATCTGCAAGTCTTTTGTTTTGGTTTCAATGCCAAGTTTAGAAAGCGCTTCAAAAAAATTCTTTTCATCACCAGCTTCAGTAGTGATGACATAAGCAACCGCCCGCACAAGCTTTCGCCCGGCTACTGCATCTTTTAAAACTGCGCCGAAATTAACTCTCGCTTGATATAAATTTCGAGCGCTATGGTATAAATTTTGAGTATCAATAAAGACCCCGACTCTCTGTTCTTTATGTTTTATGACTGTCATATTTTAATAGTAGCAAAAACAAAAAGTTTACGCGAGGTCCATCTTCTTCATCAAAGCAGCGTAACGAGGCTTGCTTTTGCGTTCCAAATATTTCAAATGAGTACGTCTGTCAGCAACCATCTTGATCAACCCTCGGCGAGAATGATTATCTTTTTTGTGTTTTTTTAAGTGTTTTGCTAATTCAGAAATCTGAGTAGACAAAACAGCTACCTGGACCTCTGAAGAGCCTGTATCTTTATCATGTATCTGATTTTTCTTTATAACTGCTTGCTTTTTCTTTGTAGTTAACATATTCACGATATTAACACAAAACTGTTATAATTGCAATATGTCCTCTTTAAAAGAACTTAAAACCCAATTTTTGGAATATATTGAAATAGAGAAAGGGCGCTCTCTAAAAACAGTAGAAAATTATGACCATTATCTCAGTCGTTTTTTAGAATATATAAAAAATGACGATCCTGAAAAGATAACTGACCCCTCCGTAAGAGAATTTCGCCTTTGGCTTAATAGACAATCAACAGGCAACAACAGAGCCACTGGAGATACTTTATCCAAGAAAACACAAAATTATTATTTGATTGCCATCAGAGCCTTTTTAAAATATTTAGCACGACAAGATGTAAAGACACTGTCGCCTGAACGCATCGAATTAGCAAAAGTAAATGAAAGATCTTTGGATTTAATTACACCCACGGAACTCTCTAGACTTTTAGATTCTCCAGAAGGTTCTACTTTGAAAGATTTGCGAGACAAAGCTATCTTGGAACTTTTATTTTCTACAGGGCTTCGTGTCTCAGAATTATGTTCTTTGACTGCTGATATTGATTTACATTCAGACGAACTTTCCATTCGCGGCAAGGGTGGAAAAGTACGAGTAGTGTTTATTTCGGATGAGGCAAAAGACGCAGTAAAAAAATATCTAGCTATGCGTAAAGATATGAGTGATGCTTTATTTGTTTCCCATAGGTCGGACCTATGGGAAAATTCTAAGAAACAAAAGTCCACAGGTCCGACCTGTGGAACTTCAGGTAATGCACTCACCAGAAGATCTATTGAAAGAATAGTTAAACAACATGCTACAAAAGCAGGAATTTCAAAAAAAGTTACACCGCACGTAATGCGTCATATGTTTGCGACTGACCTACTCGGCAATGGTGCAGATCTCCGCTCTGTCCAAGCTATTCTCGGTCATGCTAATATCAGCACCACACAAATCTACACTCACGTCACAGACAAACACTTGCGTGATATTCATAAAAAGTTTCATAATAAGAGATAAAATAAGTTACAGACGTTGGACGTCAAGATTCCCAGACGTCCAACGTCTGTAACTAAAATAGTATAATTAAAATATGAAAATAATTTCTTGGAACACAAATGGATTGAGGGCGACGGCAAAGCAGGGATTTCTTGATCCCCTATTTCAGAAACACAAACCTGATATTTTATGCTTGCAAGAAACAAAAGCGGAACCAAACCAGCTCCCAGAAAATGTACGTAATATAAAAAATTATTATTCTTACTTTTCACATCCAAAAATCAAAAAAGGATATAGTGGTGTAGCTATTTATACTAAAGAAAAACCACGAGAAGTTTTTTATGGTATGGGCACCCTCCTCGGCGGGCAAGTAAATAAATTAGATGATGAAGGAAGGCTTCTAGGTATAAAATTAAAAAATTACACAATCATAACTGGATATTTTCCAAATGGTGGACAAGGACCGCATAGATTAAAATACAAATTAGAATTTTATGACGCTTTTTTAAAATTTATTTTAAGGCTTCGTAAAAATGGAGAACATGTTATTTTTTGTGGAGACATAAATACTGCTCACACTTCTATAGACCTCGCTAGACCAAAAGCAAATGAAGAGAATACTGGCTTCTTGCCCATAGAACGCGCTTGGATTGATAAAGTGATAAAAAATAAATTCATTGATGTATTTAGAAAGTTTTACCCAGAAAAAATTGGGGCTTATACGTATTGGGATATCAAAAGCCGTGCTCGAGACCGCAATGTCGGCTGGCGTTTGGATTATTTTTTTGCTGATGAAAAAATCATACCAAAAATAAAAACAACCGGAATGCTATCTGATTATATGGGCTCAGACCATTGCCCGATTTGGCTTGAGATTCAAAAATAAAGAATAATTTTTTAAGGGGTTTCGAGCGCGACGGCGCGAGAACTTCAGGATTTTTCAAGCTTCGAAAAATCCGTACCGGAGAAAAGTTCATATTTTATATATTTCATGTTATTATTTCTTTATGAACCACAGTAGATTAGATCAGCTTTCCGATGGCATCTTTGCCATCGTTATGACGATTCTTGTTTTTGAGATTAAAGTACCAGCTATATTGGGACAGGTAGATAACCTCTATCTCTGGCTCCAAATTAAACAATTATTTCCAGTCCTGCTTTCTTATATTTTAAGTTTTTCTTTACTCTTTACCTATTGGCGAGCACACCATTTTTTTGTTTCTATATATGCAAAAAACATAGACTCGATGCTCGTAAACATCAATGCATTATTTTTTATGCTTATAAGCTTGATCCCTTTTTCCGCTAGTATTCTTGGACAATATAATAAAAATGAATTAGCTGTTGTTATCTTTGGTATTCACACGATTCTGATCAGTCTCACACTGTACTGGATGCGCAGATATGTTTTGTATTCTACATCTATAAAAAACCCAGAAATCAGCAAAAGAGAAATTCGTGGTAGTACTATTCGCACCTTAGTCCCTGTATTTTTTGCTATTATTGCTATCTTACTTTGTTTTTTCAGTATAAAACTCGCACTTATTTTACTTACCCTAGTAGTTATCTTTAATTTGTCTTCTTATAGTACAGTCCTTTTTGAAAACATTCTAAAAACACTCCACCATCTTTTCTTTGGAGATGACGTCAAAGGTCATTTTGCAGACTAGAAAACTTCAGCAAGAAATTTATTAGCTTCTAATAAATTTAAACACCTAATTCTTGTTTGAGAGATTCATCTATCCATTTAAATTTAGCCCAACGTCTATATACCTTTTTAGTAATATATATATACTTTCCGCTCTTTTTTTGTTTTTTCAAAATAGGTGCATCAAATCCTTCTATTAATTCATGTTTAATTGCTTTTATACTTATTCCTGAATTAGTATGGGCATCATAAACAAATTTTTCAAATACATCATCTGGACATCCACCATCTAGACGAGTACGAGCATTAACAAATTTTTTAACATCGTATATGTCATGATGCATTCCCCCTTCTTCATTTTTATTGTCTGGACCAACAATCTGAATCTCAAACTGCCCGCCATGAGAATCAGAATGTAATTTACCAGTGATTACCAATGCTTCAAATTTTTC
>Ga0172379_10005128_pt1 | contig 18597 bp, 22 predicted proteins | sample GrowelOW334metaG_FD_119756 | JGI IMG/M metagenome (GOLD analysis project Ga0172379, IMG submission 119756) | Groundwater microbial communities from an aquifer near a municipal landfill in Southern Ontario, Canada - Groundwater well OW334 metaG | ecosystem: Environmental > Aquatic > Deep...
GTTGTGTCTTTCCTCATTCTCCAAATATTTCCTTCATATTCTATTTGACGTTTATCCTCATATATTTTCATAAATTTTATTTCATTTTCTTTTAAATTTCCTGCCATTACTGAATCTCCATAATGGTCATTTGCCCTTGCTTGAAATAAACCTGTAATAGGATCATAAGCCATAATTAATAATTCGAAGTTATTTGGGCTATTTGCCGGACCTAAAGATGTTTCGCTGCTTCCAAATTCCCTATCAAATTGAGCTAATCTTTCTTCTCCTTGTTCTCTTCTAACTTCTTCTCTCCATTGTCTGAATTCTTCAATCCTTTCTGCTCTTTTTTGAAAAACTCCATTGAATTTTAATCCCACCAATTCTTTTTCTGTTATCATAATTTTATCTAAGATATATTATTTATAAAGATTTATTTGATTTTTTAGAATAATACTTAATTATCTTCATTCCTTTTTGTAAACTTATCTATAAAAGATTTGTTTGCTTCACTTTGTTCTTTTATGTCTCTTAATTTGTAAGCGTCTGTCATTTCAGTTGATCTATCTGTTCTTACTTTTGAAGCAACCTTGTCACGCATTTTTTCTCCTAATAATACTTCTTCATTTGCGTTTGAAGCCAGTCTTTTAGCTCTCATTAAAGTGTTATCAATGCTCATGAATTTCATTAATCCAGGTCTTTCAACTTTTGCAATTATTGGTCCGAAACTTACCCCTACACCATATTTTATTTTTTGTTGCATCATCTTATTGTGTTGTGCTAAAGTCTCATTTATTTCTTTTGCAATTTTTACTGCAGTTTCTTCATTTTTCAATGTTTTTGTAATTGCTGGAGCAAATATAAAGAATAGATTTCCATTATTTTCATAAGTTGCTGCTTTTGAACCTTCTGCAATGTTGGTTATATTTTGAAGTGTTTCTTTTGCATTTCCTTTTTGAGATTTTATTTCCATTACGTTTTTAATCATTACTGCTATTATACAAGCATCTTGTTGTTCTCCTTTTATTGAAAGTGATAGTTCGGCTTTGTTATCTGATCTTGATAGGGAAGAGTTTGAGGAATTTTCCATACCTATTGATTGATATTTATTTTCAATTTTTCTTCCTAATGATAAATTTGATAATTTATGCGATACTTCCCTTGGTATTCCAAATAATGCAGTTCTAAATCCTTTTTTGAAAAGAGTGGCTGCAACAAACCCCATGATTAAAACAATAAATAACCAAATTAAAGGGTGTTGTATAAACATATCTTTCATTGAAGGCTCTTTGATATCTATTGTGTTTCCAGTTAGTATTGACATTCCAGTTATTTTAGCACCTTCAGAGGTTTGTACTTCAATTGGATATTCTCCATTTGGAGCTTTCATAGTGAATTTTTTTTCCTCTCCCAATTTTAATAAAACTGGAATTGTTTTTTCTGTATCTCCTATTTTTACACTTACACTTTTATTATAAATCACATTTCCAATATTTTTTATTACTAGTGTTTGATTTGAAATAGTTACTTCAACTTTTTCATTTTCAACAATATTAAATTTCTTTTCTGCTGTTAATTGTGCAGATACTGCATAAATATCCCATGTTGCGGGGAATTCTTTTGCTTTGGTGGCGTATTCAACAATCTCATCTGTTTTTACTGTGCTTTGTTGTATTATTGTATTTTTTGAATCTTTTATTGTTATAATTGCATCAGTAAAAATTTTTTCTCCAGTTTGATCGTGAAGAATTGCTCTTGTTGTTAAAGATTCTCCAGGAATTATTTTATCCGAGTTTAAAACTAATTCTAAAAATGTGGGTACTTGTAATATTGTGAAATCTGTGTTTAACGCACCTTTATTTGTTATTATAGTTTCAGCTTCTTTTTCATAGGCATTTAATTCTACAATATAATTTGTGGCTTTGGTTTCTTTAGGCATTGAAAAATTAAAATAAAAATATCCTTTTCTTACAATTTCATTTAGTTGTTTTAATGTTGAGTTTTGATAATTTATTTTTAGTTCAATAAAACCATTTAATTCTTTTCCATTTTCTTTTATTACATTTCCTTCAATTGCAATTTCTTGTTCTGGGTCAAATTCTTTATTTTCAGAGCTTAGAGTTATTTTTGCTATATCTGAAATTTTAAATTCAGAAGTTAAAAGAGCTTCAGTTCCTAGAATGGCTTTTATTTTACATATACCGTTTGTTCTTCCATCTCCAAGCATGCTGGTTTTAACTGGAACGCTTGCAGATATTTGTCTTTCTTCTCCAGATAATATTGAAATGAATTCTTTATGAATTTCTGTTTCAATTCCATTACATATTAAGGATATTGAAAGAAATTGATCTACATTTGTTAGAGTGCTTATTTTTATAGGTATACTAATTGTATCTCCAATATTATAGAGTTCTGCAGGTTGGACATTTAAGATAATTGCAGCTGAAATTGAAGATATTAGAAATATGCTTAGCATTAATGAAATTAGTATTTTCGCCCCCATTTTTAATCGATGATTTTAATGATTTTATCTTTATAAATATTGTTGGTAAGTTTGGGAATGTTTAAAAATATCTTTTATCTTGTCTATTTATGGTTAAAGAGGAATTCAAGGTAACACCTTATGAGGTTTCTGGGCAAGTGGATTATTCTAGATTAATTAGGGAGTTTGGAGTTTCGGCTCTTGATGAAAAAACACTTAATAGAATTAAAAAACATACCGGTGAATTACATTTACTTTTGAGAAGGGGAGTGTTTTTTGCTAATAGAGATTTGAATTGGGTGCTTGATGAGTACGATAAAGGAAATAAGTTTTTTCTTTATACTGGAAGAGCTTCGTCAAAAGGAAGTAAGGTACATTTAGGACATTTAATGCCTTGGATTTTATGTAAGTGGCTTCAAGATAAATTTAATGTTGAATTATGGTTTCAGTTTCCAGATGAAGAGAAATTTTTGTACAAACCTGATATGACTTTAGAAGATACAGAAAAAGCTACACATGAAGACATGCTTGATGTTATCGCCTTGGGATTTGATCCTAAGAAAACTCATTTTTTGGTTGATACTAAAAATGCGGGTTTAATGTATGCTGAGGCTTGTAAGATTTCTAAAAAGATTACATTTTCTACAGTTAAGGCTAGTTTTGGATTTGATGAGAGTAATAATATAGGAAGTATTTTTTATACAAGTATGCAAGCGGTTCCTGCTATATTGCCTTCGGTTTTGAAGGGGAAGAATATTCCTTGTTTAATTCCCTTAGGTATAGATCAAGACCCTCACTTTAGAATTGCGAGAGATGTTTATCCAAAATTAGGATATTACAAACCGGCTTTAATTCATAATGTTTTTCTTCCTCCATTAACTGGAACTGGTGGAAAGATGTCTGCTTCAAGTGCTTCTGAAAATGCTATTTATACAACAGATTCTCCTGAAGAGGTAAAAAGAAAAATAAACAAATATGCTTTTTCCGGTGGTAGAGATACACTTGAAGAACACAGAAAACATGGAGGAAATCCAGATGTTGATGTTTCATTTCAATATCTTAAAATGTTTTTTGAGCCAGATGATAAAAAACTTGCACAAATTGAAAAAGATTATAGAAGTGGAAAAATGTTGACTGGAGAATTAAAGGCATATCTTATTGAAAAAATAAATGTTTTCTTAAAAGAACACCAAAAGAAAAGAAAAGAAGCTGAGAAGATTGTAGATAAGTTTTTGGTGAAGTGATATTTATTAAAAAATGAATGCTATAATTGTTCATGGTTCTAATTCTACAGAGAATAATTCTAAAGAGGGACTACCAGAAAATAAAAGACATTGGAAGCCTTGGCTTAAGAAAGAGTTAGAAAATAAGGGGATAAAAGTTTCCAATGAATTATATCCTGAAGATTGGCTTCCTGATTATAATAAGTGGAAGAAAGTTTTTGAAAAAAATAAAATTAATGAGGATACTATATTAATAGGACATAGTGCAGGGACTGCATTTATTTTAAGATGGTTAAACGAAAATAAAAGAAAAGTTGATAAGGTTATTTTAATTGCTCCATCTGTTATTAAAGAGGGTAAATATCTGAATATTAGTAAGTTAAAAGATTTCAAATTTGATTCATCTTTAAAAAAATATTTTAACAAATTGGTTATTTTTTATTCAGATAATGATGATGAAGATATAATAAATAGTGCTAAATATGTTTATAGTCTCTTGAGGGGAAAATTAATTAATCTAAAAGGAAAAGGGCATTTTACTCTAGAGGATATGGGAGCAAAAGAATTTCCAGAATTATTGAATGTGATAACTTCTAGATAATATATTAAAATTCTTCACCACAACATTTATATATGTGGTGTATATATGATATATATAAAGGATAATTATAGAATAATTACAAAAAATGGTACAAGCTATGATTGATATACCTGAAGAAGCAAATCAGGTTTTAAACATAATAAAAGCAAGATATAATCTTAAAACTAAAAGTGATGCTATTGCTAAAGTTGTTTTAGAGTGTGGGGGGAATATTTTGGAACCTCAGATAAGGCCTGAATATTTGGAGAAATTAAAAAAAATAAGAAAAGGAAAATATATTAAGTTTAATTCTATTGATGAATTAAGAAAAGCTACAAGCTAAAGAGGTTAAATGCATCAATTTCAAGTTAGTGAATATTTGCAAGATATATTGAAGAAGTTATCAAAAAAAGATAAGGTTTTACATGAGAGGGTTCTTAATAAGATGAAAGAGATAATTAATTCTTATGAGATTGAGCATTATAAAAATTTGATGTATGATATGAAAGATTCAAAAGAAGTTCATATTGGGCATTTTGTTTTGGTGTTTCAATACAATTCAACTTTAGATATGATTAATTTTGATGATTTTGACCATCATGATAAGATATTTGGAAAGTAAATATATTTTTTTAAAATATAAATATTAATAAACGATTGATTTCTAAAAATAAAATGTTAACCGGGGTTAAACGTGAATTGGGGCCAGATAATGATAAAGCATATCATATAGTTGAGGCTGAAACAGGTAGAGGATTGATTTTATTTTGTGAAAGCGGTATATTTGATTCTATTAAAGTTTCAGATGTTCCTTCACATAATTTAGGATTTTTGTCTCAACTTCCTTCAAATAATTATTTTCGTAAAGACATACCTGATGAAGAATTTGAAAGGGCGTATAAAAAAGCTTCGGGTGTAAAAGGTGCCGTTTTTTTAGGAGAGGGTTCAAATGATGCTTATCTTATTAGTCCTAGAGAAATCCCTAGTTTAGATCATTTAGTGCATGGTAATTTTGTGGATTTAATAATGGAACAACTTTCTCAGTGAAGTTTATTTTTTATTATAGAATTCTTTAAAAACATCAATTTCTTATAGAGCTCATGAAGATATTATCATTACACACAGACTATATTAAATTCAAGCCTTTGAAGAAGGCTTTGAAGAGTGTTGAAGAGCTTGGCGAGAGTGATAAAAAAGAGAAAGTAAGCAAAGAAGCACTTGTAATCATGACTGCTATCGAAAAAGTTGATACAGATGTTAAAGCTATTATTGAAAAACTTGTTTATGAAGTTAAAGATATTGCCGGAAAGGTAAAGGCTACAAATATCGTGCTTTATCCTTATGCACATTTGTCTTCAAATTTAGCTTCTCCAGATATTGCTACTGCGGTTTTGAATGGTGCTGAGGCAGAATTGAAAAAAGACAAAAATCTTAGTATTATTAAGGCTCCGTTTGGATATTATAAAGAATTTGAATTAAAAGTTAAGGGACATCCGCTTTCAGAATTGAGTAGAGAAATTAATTTGGTGGAAAATACTATTAAAGGTGAAAAAGGAGAAAAAAATGAGAGGAAAGTTGAAAGTCAGATTATTAGAATTAGTGATGCTGCAGATCCAAAACAATTACTTAGGCAGATTACAAAATCTAGATTGGATACTTCTAAGTTAAAAGAAAATGATCACAGAATTTTAGGACAACAGATGGATTTGTATTCATTTAGTGATACCGCTCCTGGAATGGTATTTTTTCATAATAATGGATTAATTATTTATAACGAACTTGTTAATTTTTGGAGAGATGTGCATAGAAAATCAGGTTATCAGGAAATTTCTACTCCCCAGATTTTAGATAAAAAATTATGGCTTGTTTCTGGACACTGGCAAAAATACAAAGATAATATTTTTTTAACTAATTATGAAAATAGAGAGTTTGCAGTTAAACCAATGAATTGTCCGGGGGGAATGTTGGTATATAAATCAAAACCAAAATCATATAAAGAATTACCTTTGAGAGTTGGAGAATTAGGAATTGTGCATAGACAGGAGCTTTCAGGAGTTTTGGCAGGTTTATTTAGAGTTATTAAATTTACACAGGATGATGCTCATATATTTTGTACAGAAGAACAAACTGAAAGTGAGATTATTTCCGTTATGGATTTAATTGGTGCTATGTACAAAAAACTTGGAGTGGAACTTGATCATGTGGAGTTATCTACTCGTCCAGAAAAGAGAATTGGTGTGGATGAGGTTTGGGATATTGCGGAGAAAACATTAGAAAATGTTTTGAAAAAGAAAAAGATGAAATATCAAATAAATAAAGGGGATGGATCTTTTTATGGTCCTAAAATTGATTTTCATATTAAAGATTCACTTGGTAGAACTTGGCAAACTGCAACAATTCAATTAGATTTTGCAATGCCTGAGAGATTTGAATTAGAGTATACCGATAAAGATGGAAAAATAAAAAGGCCTGTTATGCTTCATAGGGTTGTTTATGGTTCTCTTGAAAGATTTATGGGAGTTTATCTTGAACATACAAATGGAAGGCTTCCAACATGGATGGCCCCGATTCAGGTTAGAATTATGAATTTTACAGACAGAAATGATAAATATGCTCACGAGGTTATTAAGAAAATTGGAGAAGCAATTCCAAATGTAAGAATGGATGCCGATTTAACTCAAACAACTGTTCCTTCTAAAGTTAAAGAAGCCGAACTTATGAAAGTGCCTTATATTATTGTGGTGGGGGATAGGGAAGAAAAAGAAAAGACTCTTGCTGTTAGAACTCGTGGGGATTCAAAGATTAAGAGTGTTAAGATAGAAGATTTCATCAAAGGCTTAAAGAAGGAAATTGAGGATAGATTGTAATTGAAATTCCCAATTTGTCTTAATTCTGTAGTTACATCATTTTAGAAATCTTTATAAAGGATTGTTTTATGTTATAATGCATGGCTAAACAATCACTTGAAACAAAGGCTCAGGGTGAACAATGGGAATTTCCTTTTGATATTGGTAAAGTTGACAGAGTAGGAAATACTGCAACTGGTCTTCAATTGATTTATGGTGGAAGAAAAGAACACAAAGGTGTTAGACTTAATTTTTATAATAATAATGAAACTTCTTATGGTTTTGGAGTAGATTTAATTTCATCTTCAGATGTTGTAAAAGGTGGAGAATTTTCTCTTGGAAGAGTTTCAAATGAATTTCATGGTTCTGGAATTAGTGGAATAAGTTGGAACAAAGATAAATTAGTTGGAGAGAATTACGGAGTTGCTAATCTTTCAAGTAGCGTTGAGGGTGCACAGAACAATCTTATATCTCTTGCAGATAGTGTTAAAGGTAAACAAAACGGACTTATTTTGGCGTATACTAATCAATTAGAGGGTGTGCAGAAAGGATTAGTTTGTGCTGCTAAAGAGGGAAATTATGTTCAATATGGATTAGTTTGTGTTCAAGATTGGGGTAAAACTCAAGGATGGAAGAAATGGGTTCCTTATTTTGGAGATTGGTCTATAGGTGTTGGTATTAGTAGAGATTATGTTGCTGAAAAACCTGTAAAAAAGCCTGTAAGAAAGAAAGTGGCTCCTGTTAAAAATGCAGAACCTTCTACATTTCCTAGTTCTCAATAATTAGTTTTATAAAGTTCTTATTCACATAGTTCTTATGAATTTTCAGTTTTATTTGGAGAAGTTAATGGGTTCTGAGGAACTTGAAAGATTTAAGCATGAATTTCCAGATGCTTACTTTTGTTCATGTTTTTTTGCATTGGATTTTGAGGGAAAGGAGAATCAACAGCATTTTGATTATTATGTTCCAAGCATGAAAAAAATTTATAGCTTTAAGCTTGAGGATAACTGTGCTAGAGTGGAACAGGAAATGATTGGTGAAGGAATTCCAACAAAAGTCAATGATAATCATAATTTTGATTTTAATGAAGTTCAAGTTTTGATTGAAAAAAGAATGGATCTTGAGAAAATAAAAGGCAAGATGCAGAAAATGCTTTTTTCATTGCAAAATGTGGATGGGAAGGATTATCTTGTGGGAACTATATTCTTGGCTGGAATGGCTTTGCTTAAGTTGCATATTTTGTTAGATGATATGAGTATACCTTATTTTGAGAAGAAAACTTTCTTTGATATGTTTAAGATAATTAAGAAAGGTGATAAGGTTGAGGATGTTATTGATAAGGAATAATAATATTTGATATATAATCACCTAATTAGTTGTTAATGAGAATATATCTTGAGGGTAGATTGTTCCATATTATCTGCACATAATGTTATTAGGATTATCTCATAATTGTTCAAAGAATATGTAGCTTAAGCACATTTAAGACTTTTGTTTATTAATTACTTATAGTAGAAATTTTTACTTTTTTTAAGGTTTACAATATTCGCATCTCTTATATCCTCTAAGTGTGAAATATTTTTTGTCGTTTTCTTTTATTTGATATTTGTGTTTTATTAATTTTGAAAATCTGCAAGATTTTTTATGATATACTTGAGCTAAAGTTGACCCAACATAGTCATAAGTTTCTTTGTGAACTGGAGCCTTAATTTGTTTGGGTTTTTCAAGGAAAATAGGAACTTGAACTTTTCTTATAACTGGTTTGTGTACAGTTCTTACAACTTTTTTAATTACTGTAGGGCCTTCTACTGTTCGAACTATTGTTCTTACAACAGGATTTATAACTGGTTGAACTTGTTTAGGTATAGCATCGTTTATTTCTCTTTCATAAATTCTTTGTATTTTTTCTGGGCTTAATAAAAATATAACTATAATTGTGTAGAATCCAATCATAATTGAAGTTAAAATTAAAGAAGCATAATTGTCAAGCTGAAAGGTGGCTGTAGAAGCAATTATGAATAATGCACAAGCAATTGCTATTAAGAATGATAAAAGTATATTTGTTGGATCAAGAAATTTTCTAACACTCACCTCTACACTTTTCATGTTTTTATTAGTATTTTTGAATATTTAAATGTTATTTCTGATGTATATATTGGAGTATACTTGATTCTAGGACGAATTGTTAATGAACTAAAATTTTGATGGATTGTTGGCTCTGCTTGCACATAGGATTATCAGAAAACCACATAATTGTTTAAAGTATATGTAGCTCCCAATTAGTTTAGGAAAAAGAGGTGATAATTAAAAGATTAATTTTATTTTTGAACAACAAAGTTAATCATAACTTCTGAGTTCAATGTTTTTATTATTTTGAATTTTTGTTTTTTGAAAAGCTCGTGAACTTCGGCTTCGTCAAAAAGGTAATAATATCTTTGTCCTTTTTCTCTCCAAGCGATTAGCTTTTCTTTTTTTGAATTTTTGAATCGCTTTGAATTTATGTTCCACACTCCTATAAGTGCTTGGGCTTTGGGTTTGAGAGTTCGATATAATTCTTTAACGCTTTTTTCATGGAGTTTTTTTGGAATGCAATGAATTGCAGAAATGCAGATTGCTCCATCAAAAAAATTGTTTTCAAATGGAAGTTTATCTAGAGGTGCTTTGATGAATTCTGCAGGAATTTTACTTTTCTTTGCTTTTTTTTCTGCTAGATTTAGCATTTCTTGTGAAAAGTCTACTAGATAATATTTTCTTTTTGGAGTTTTTGGTCTTGTTTTTAATTCGATGTCTTCTTTAAATTTAACAAGATGTCTTCCACTTCCACTTCCGAGGTCTAATATGTTTCCTTTTTGGGATTTTAAAAATTCTAGAACATGCAATGCTGGTTTTGAGGTTTTGAATTCATCCCATTCAGGAGCTATAGCATCCCAAACTTGTTCTTGAGATTTTTCTTTTGGTTTCATAGAAATATATAGAACAATTAATTTTAAATACTTTTAATTTGGGATGTTTTTATGCAAGATAGTAAATTAGTAAGAAGAAGAGGTTCTGATAGAAGCGAAAGTGATATAGAACAACTTGTGGATACATCTTCAAGAATTCAGGAAATTGGAGAGAGAAATGATATTGCTAGAATTATTCAGGGCCTTCCGAAATTAATGCCTTCTGCTGAAGAGGTTGCGGAAAGTCTTTCAAGAATCTCACAAGAATTATATAGTAGGGAAGATGGTAAAAAAATATCTGAAGCATCTTCATTAATTGTTGCTGGCTTAAGAAGTGATGTTCCTGGAAATTATAAAAATCTGGATTATTTAGGACAGGCGCTTGTTCTGGCTGTTGAATCTGAAAGAGGACTTTCTAATGAGCATAGTTTTCAGGATATAACGAGGTATCTTTTGCATGAGAATGGTTATAGATTACTTAAATCTGAAAAGTATGAATGGTATGCAAAGAGAGATGAAGAGTTTGATTTTTTTATGAGGCCTAAAGATAAGAAGGTTGTTGCTCTTTCTACAAGCGGAGTAGAAATTCATAGTGCAGATTTGAAATCTGAATTTAATTTTAATGAATTTGTTTATGATTTTGGATTTTTAAAAAAAGGTTCTAGTTACAAATTTTATAAATTAAGTGACGATGCTTATGAGCATGTTCCAGATTTAGCCGTGTTCTCTGCTATGGGGGCGATGGGCATGGGAGTTTTAATGCTTGATTCTTGCAGTAAGGGAAATTATTCTTTAGAAGGACTTGCTTTGGGAGGGCTTGGTCTTATTGGTGTGGGTTTATTTGCGGGAGCTGGTCTTTGGCGGTTTAGAAGAAATTATAATAAAAAAGCTGAAGAAATTAGAAAAAATTTCCCTCATGAAAATCTTAATTCTGGGGTTTATGCTTTGGTTGATGCTTTTCCTCTTGAGAGGAATGCGGTTTATTCTGGAAGTTCGGAATTGGAAAAATAATTATTTTTTATTCCCCTTCAAATTCAACTATTGAGAAGACGTCGTATTTTGATAGCTTTTCTGCTCCTTTAAGTTCTGGAAGATTAATCAACCAAAAGATATAAATAGTACTAATACTTATTGATGTGTATGGATAAAAAATATGAAAGAATAAATATTACTATTCCAAAAGAAATTCTTGAAAAATTTAGAAAATTTTGTAAAAACAATGGAATTAATATGAGTTCAAGAATTTCTATTTTGTTGGAGCATGATTTAGAAAGTAAAACTCTTTTAAAATAATTTTTATGATGATAAATAAAGAACATATTGAACTTAGAAGTAAAATTGAATTATTAATTAGAGAAGGATTATCTATAGAACAAATTGCTGATAAATTATTTTTACCTTTAGGTAATCGATTTATAAAAGGTAGTGCTCGATGGTATAAATATTGTATCATTGCAAAAAATAATCAAAAGAAAGCTATAGAAAAGCATCCGAACCTATATAGTAAGGCAGGGAAAATTGCTCAACAAAAACATCCAGAAATTGGAAAAAATTTAGGTAAGAAATATGGAATTATTCAAGGTAAACTAAATGCTGAGAGATTAAAAGGAAATTCAAATTATTTTTCAAATATGGCTAAAAAGCTCCAGCAGATTAATCCAAATCATTCTAGGACAAATATGAAAAAGGCTCATGAAACTATGAAGAAACAGGGGATTTTTAATGAACATCAAAAATTAGCAGCATTAAAATGTAAAGAAAAAAATCCTTTCCAGTTAAAAGAGATGTCTAAGAAAGCTCACCAAAAATATCCTTTGGCATTATTAGCTTTAGAGAGCAGAAGGAAGAACTATCCCTATCCCTTTATGGATTGTCTTTTTGATTCAGATTCGGAGAAATTTTTGTGTCAAAAACTTGTTGAAAATGGTTTAATTGAAAAACCTATCGAAAATGTTAATATTCATTTTAGAATTGGCAGATGTCATATAGATTTTTTTATTCAAAACAAGTTATTTTTGGAATTTCATCCTCCAAGAAAATTTGGAAGGAATATTGAAACTGAAGAAGGATATTATAAACAAAGAAGAAAATTATTAGACCTGAATGGATTTGAAAGTTATCCTTTATTTATAATTTTTAACCTTAACAGATTGGACGAAAAACTAAAAGAAATAAAAAATATTATTCAGACTCATTGAATTGAACTATACTAAATACACTTAGTCCTTTATCCTCTAATTTTTTTCTTCCACCTAAATCTTCTAATTCTATTATAAATGCACAATCTATAATTGTTCCTCCTAATTTTTTAATAAGTTCGCAGGCAGCTCCGGCGGTACCTGAAGTTGCAATTAGATCGTCAATAACTAAAACTCTTTGTCCTGGTTTTATGGCATCTTTATGAATTTCAATTGTGCTCTTTCCATATTCTAAATCATAATCATATTGAATAGTATCATGAGGCAGTTTTCCTTTTTTTCTTATTGGAACAAATCCTACACCTAATTTTTCAGCTAAACCTCCACCAACAATGAAACCACGAGCTTCAATTCCTGCAACGACATCGATTTTTTTATCTTTATATTGATTATAGAACATTTCCATAATTTTTTTCATTCCTTCTCTATCTTGAAATAAAGTTGTAATATCTCTGAACATAACTCCTTGTTTTGGGAAATTTGGAATGGTTCTTATTTTGCTTTTTATGATATCTGATTCGAGTTTTATTTGAGAGTGTTTAGATATTTTTTGAATTGTGTGAATGAGGAGCTTTTTTACATTTTCTGCGTTTTGTGTCATTACTTTTTCAATTTCTTCCCATGTTACAGGGCTTTCTGTTTCCTTCCAGCAATCATAATCGGTTGCCATTGCCACAACAGCATATTCAACTCCCATTTCTCTTGCAAGTATAGCTTCTGGAGCGGTTGACATATTTACTATATGTGCGAATTTTTGAAACATGAAACTTTCAGCTCTTGTGGAAAATCTTGGGCCTTCAATTGTAAGAATTGTTCCGAATTTATGATGGGGCATATTTAATTCTTCACAGGATTTGATGAGAAGATATCTCAAATTTTCTGAGAAAGGATCTGCTAAACTTGTGTGTCTAATCCCATCTTTAAAATCATCAAAAAAAGTTATATCTCTATGTCTAGTCCAGTCAATAAATTGATTTGCTATAACAAAATCTCCAGGTATTATTTTTGTTCTCAAACTGCCAACTGCGGTTGTAGCAAGAATTTTTTGGCAACCTAATTTTGCTAGAGTGTAAATATTAGCTTTGTTATTTACTTTAGTTGGAGTAATTTCATGATTTTCTCCATGTCTGGATAGAACAAAAACTTCAACATCTCCAAGCATGCCTTTTCTTATTTTTGAGCTTGGAAGTCCGTAGGGAGTTTCAACTTCGAGTTCTTGAACATTTTTTAGAATGTCTCCCTTTTCTAAACCTGAACCTCCGATGATGCCGATTTTCATTAGGGGATAAAATGAAAATAGATTTAAAAGGATTATATTGATGAAAAATATACTTTGAATTTGAACGACTAAGTTATTATTTATTAGCACTTTTCCATAAATGGTTGAAGTAAGCCTTATTCTCTTTTGAGATTAACTTATTAGGAAGATTCTGAATTTGCAGGTTTTAATCCTATCCTGTTTAAGAGTTTTGTTTTATCATTTTCATAATTCTTTATAAAAGTTTCTTTTCTTTCATTTGCTTTCATTGATTTTACTTTCAATTTTGTTTCTAAGATGAGTAAATCTCCAACAATTGAAATTAATCCTTTATCTTTTATTTTGTATCTTGATATAACCTTTAACGCTTCTTCAGCTGAATTATACCTTCGGTTTTTTTCAGTTAATATCTCTCTTATTAATGCTTCACCGAGTTCGGGTTTTTTATCTTCAAAATATCCCACATGCATGTTTTCAAGAATTGTATCAAGTCTTCTACATGTCCAATGAGTATAACCTTCACAAGCGTGGCCTATTTCTTCAATTCTGGTTTGGTGGAATACCATTTCACCTAATTCCCAGATATATTCTGTAGGAATATTTTCAACTCCCCCATAAAAATTAAATCCTTTCATACGACTATACAAACTAAACGGTTTTGTAGAATTACAGAGATTTTCTTTTGTTGAATTTTTTAAAATACCAGTTATGTAATCTAAATTAGCCAGAAGGTCATTTAATGGCATTTTAACATAATTATTTGAAATTCCAATTTCCTCAATTTGTTCGTGAAGCTCTTTAAATTCTGATTCATATAATTTCATAGCTCTTGAAATTAAAATTCCTCCTTTTGTTCGGAGTTCACGACCTCCATTGTCATAAGTAATTCCTCCATTCTCTTTATTGATTTTTCTATCATAATGAAAATAACTTCCTTTGTTTTTTGTATCATATTCTTTTGGGATTTCCAAATATGCTTGATGAAGTTTTTTAAATTCTTCCAGTTTTTCTTTTGCATAATGTTTATTTGTCATTTTATTTTTTCCTCCGATTCATTTAAAAAGAATTCATTAAGAGTGGCTTCAAGTTTTTCATTTGTTCCTTCTTTGCAATTTTGTATTATTGCTGAAGTTAAGTTTATTGCAGAGTAATGTTCAAAATTATAAAGAGGGCATCTTGTTTGAAGTTCTTTATTAATCCGAACTTTATACCATTTTTCTGGTTTTACTCCAAAATCTTTTATACTTTCAGTTGTAATTCTTCCAATACAAGGTTTACCTGTAAGACTACACTTATAGTGAGAACCAATTTCATATGCAGACCATTCCTGATCATCATAAATATATTTTCTAGTTTCTACACTATGTAAGGTTCCCCCTGTTAACTTATTACAGGATCTTATTCCATTTTTTGTTTCATTTGTCATTTTGTTTTTGTTTGTTTTGTTTTATTTAGTTAAATGTAGTGATTATATCACTACTTTACAATAACTACTATAATTGGCTTCACCCGAAAAGCCACCGAAAAAATTGATGGTTACCCGACAATTCCTAAAAGGCTAAATTTTTATACTATTAGCCATTAGAGGAAAATATGGTATGGATACCCTTTTCAACTTATTTAGCAAATTCATTTAAGGGGGTGTTATCTGACTCTTTGTTTATAGGAATTTTACTAGCATTAATTGTTTCTGATTTAAGAAGGTCTAAATATTTTAAATGGGAAGACTATATTACAAAAGATTATTGGATATTTAATAAACATCTTCTAAAATTCTTGGCTATAATCTTGGTTTACGCATTGATTATACCTGTATCTTTAATTATCTTAACTATTGTATTTTTTGTTTTATGGCTTATTCAGATATTGATGGGAATTTAATAATCTCTTATAGCAGTTTCAGGGTAAGCATCTTTTGAATGATGTTTTATAAATAGATTATTACACTCTCTAAATTTTATCATTATATCTCTATTATATTTTTCTTGAATAAGACAACAAATATTATGACAAATAAACTTCATAAGTATCTCATTTCTTTGAGCATTGAAATTTTTACATTTTAAAAATTCTCCCAATCTTGATTTAACCATATGGAAAGTTGTTTCAACATTTGAACGTTTGTGATAAAAATGCATATATTGTTCGGGGCGTTCTTGAAAGTAATTAAACATTCTAATCCAAATTGAAGGAGCATCTTTAGAGGGGCTTTTAATATTTTTCTTAAATGGAATATAAGGGATTGCATTAAGGCTTTGAATTATTTGATAAGTTCTATAAGAAGCATAAGCTTTATCTGCTAAAATTCTTTTTGGATGAAAATTGTCTTTTAAATCTTCTAATAATTTTGGGGCTTGTTTTACATCGTGGAAATTTCCACAAGTTATTGAACAGGAGCAAATAACGTGAGTTGTTACTTCTACTGCAATGTGAGCTTTTAGATAATTTCGTTTTAGAGAGGGCTTACCTACTCTTGCAAATTGCCATTTTTCATATTGGCTAGAACCAAACCCAGAACTATCTAAAGCTATATCTTCACCTAGATTTCTAATAGGCATTGCAGTAATAGTTAATAGCCTTAAAAGTAAATCATAAGTTTCCTTACAATTTAAAAAATCATTAATAGTATTACAAGCAGGAACTTTTGAAATAAAACCTGCTTCTTTTGCATTTATTAAATCTGAATGTGTTTTTAATTGTGAATAATTTGAATAGATTTTTAAACCCAAAGAAAAAACTAAATCTTTTAATGTAGCTTTAGGTCTTCCAGTTTTTTTACATTCAGGTTCTTGTATAATTTTGCATAAGTCCTGAAGCAATTCATAAAATAATCTTTTCTCATTGGTTTTAGCTAATCTATATTTATGCCAATGCTGAACTTCTTGTTTTTTTATTGGTAGCTTAGTTTGTGTTTCCATTATAGTTTCCTCCTATAAGAAAATAAAAGGCAGTCCCATAACCTGCCTTTTTTCCGTCCCCATAAAACAGATATTTTCTTATTATTGAATGTGTAGTCTACACATTGGTAATTCCTATGATTAAGGGTTTATAAATCTTACTATAATTAATATTATAAAGACTATATATTAGATATAAAACGATATATTTAAATAGTCTAAAGTCTACCAATTATCATATAAAAAGCAATAAAAAGTCTATAATGGTTAAAGAAAGCGAAATTTTTAAAGAGGCTCGTGAATTTCTTTCTGGAGAAAGGGAGGAAATACCCATTGAGAAATCTGCTTTTTATGACAAAAGAACTAAACAAATATCATTAAAGATACCTAAAGAAATATGTATAGCGGAAAAAATAAACCCAAAATCGAAGTTTGTAATGGTGATAAATCCAAAAGAGAATACTTGGGAAAAAGTGAAAAAACTAAACTTTGTTATATACTTAAAAGAGGAAAAAGAATAATGGTTAAAAGAACTCTGTTTAATTCCAAAGAAAAGGCTATATTGCATTTTTTATATAAAAAATTTCTTCCTCAATCCCCCAATTCTATAGCAAGAGAAACAGGATTATCATATATCACGGTCAATAAATATCTCAATAAGCTTCTTATTATGAAACTTGTCGTAGAAGCAGTTGTAAAAAATGGAACAACAGAATTTAAGATTGTAGATAAAAAAGAACTAGAGAAAAGAAAGCCTAAAAAGACTAGAGGCGAGATTAAAAGATATACTGTAAATCCACAGGTTTATGGATAAATCTAATTAAACTTCGAATTCATCTTTTTGATAATTAACTCCATTTTTGATATTTTTGTATAAGTATTACAAAATTATTAAATTCGTATTAATGTAAACATTTTTAAAGCTTAAATTACAATAAATAATATAAAAATGGCAGATAAAGACATAATTGCTGTAAGACTTAATTCTGGAATTAGAGATAGGCTAGATGATTTATCAAAGAGGAGAAACACGACCCTAAGTTCTTTAAGCAATAGTGCAATTGAGAAGTTCCTTAATGAAGAAGAATATAATTTTCAAGATTTTTTAAAAGAAGTGGACTTAATTCCTTCCTTGAGTTTAAACAAAGTAAAAATTGAAACCGAAATGAAAGATTGTCCTCCTTTTTTATGTAAGCAAATAATTGATATTATAAAAGGTAAAGAAGTTTTCTTATTTGAAGCAACTCCAGAAGATGTCGAGGATAGAATTAAGAATATTGACACAAAGAATTTATATGGCATCTTTATTCATCTAACAATTGAGGACATAAATAAACTTAATGAAACTATTAAAAAAATAATTAACTCTCTTAAAAATCCTAAGGAATTAAAGTTAGGATTTGGAGCTAAAAATAATCATCATAACAAAATTTTACTTTTTGTTGCTTATAATAAAAAAGGGGAAAAAGAGAATGAAACAAAAAAGAAGGATTAAGTATTCATATTGCTCGAGTGGCAGAGTAGTTATTGCAAGGAGCTTATATCTCATCAAATAATCATAATAAAAAAACTCGAGATAAGAAACTCCTGTCCGTCCATGGATTGTAGGTGCAATTCCTACCTCGAGCGTTAAGGACTAATAGTTTAACGGGAAAACACCCTCCTTGAGAGACTGTGATGCGGGTTCGATTCCCGCTTAGTCCACATTATTCTATTGTCCAATCACCATCGCGATGTTGTGTGGTGAATATGAAAACTTTTTAAAAAAGTTATTTGTCATCTTAAAATGACAACACCTTTTAAAGCTAATATTACCAAAAGAAAAAGGGTTTAAATAATTAACTATTTTAAAATTGCCAGAAATAATCACCTTAACCTCTTTCATGAAAGAGGTTAGTTTTCTAAGTTTATAAAGATTGTTAAACAATATATCATTGTATAGCCTACTGACATATGTCGTAGGCTAAAATAGCTTAGAAAAGTCAAAATAAACCTCTGCTGGAATTTTTTTCTCCAAACTTGAATGAGGTCTAAAGTGATTATATCTCATTCTAAATTTTTCTAAATCATTATTACAAAATTTTAATTCTTTATCTAAAGTTTGGAAGAATCTTTCTACTTTTCCAGAAGTTGTTGGACTATGAATTGCTGTTCTGATATGCTTTACTCCCCTCATATTCAATCTTCTATCA
>Ga0172379_10005129_pt1 | contig 18597 bp, 14 predicted proteins | sample GrowelOW334metaG_FD_119756 | JGI IMG/M metagenome (GOLD analysis project Ga0172379, IMG submission 119756) | Groundwater microbial communities from an aquifer near a municipal landfill in Southern Ontario, Canada - Groundwater well OW334 metaG | ecosystem: Environmental > Aquatic > Deep...
GAGATGTTGGCTTGGAAACTCTGCCCGACCAAATTCAGCACGGCATCCAACACTTCGTCCTTGCTGCTGAAATGACGATACACAGCAGAAGGCACGACGCCCACTTTCCCGGCGATCGCCGCGAGGTTGACCCGCTGCCAGCCACGCACCGCCAGGAGCCTCATCGCAGCCCGTGCGATCTGCTCCCGGCGAGTCTCCGTCTTGGTTTTCTTAGCACGCATATTGTGAATGCTTGTTCACAAAGTATGCAGGGACCCTGAAGGGAACTTTGACGGAGGTCAACGTCTTCCCAGATAGTTGGACCGGCGGTTTTGTGGCTCCGCGCGGTCCGAGTGATTGTGTGTGTTGAATCCTCTGAAGGTAGCGCGCGGGAACGCAACTGCCTTTCAATTGCGTGTCTTCTGATGAGCGCAGAGGGATTGCTCTTTGTTATGCATATCCCACACGCCACCGACCAATGCGACGGCCTCGTTGCCGTGATCGTGATCGTTCGTCCTTCCGAGGAAGGAACTGATTCATTGCCGGTTCCCACTCGTCTGATCGGCCGCGACGAATCCCTGCGCTCGAAGCCAGAACAGGAGATCACCGAACCAAGGGTGCCCGGTGCCGATGAGCCCGGTGCCATGGTCGCCATGCTGGTAGATATGGAGTTCGTGAGGGACGCCGTGCTCGCGCAGGGCGGCGGCGTAGAGGAGTGTGTGCTCGACGGGCACAAGCTTGTCCTCGCTGGTGTGCCAGAGAAAGACGGACGGGAGGCCGGAGCGGACCTGCAATTCGCTGGAGGCTTGCCTGAGCAGATCGTTGCTTGGAGCCTCGCCAAGCAGGTTTCTCAACGAACTGGGATGCGGTTTTGCAATCATGCTGATGACGGGGTAACAGATGATCGCGATGTCGGGGCGGGAACTTACCCTCCCCGAGGTGCCGGAGCCCGGCACGTTGCCGTCCTCGGGGCGATTGAGCAAGGTGGAGAGCAGGTGTCCGCCGGCGGAAAAGCCCATTGCGCCGATGCGGTGGGGGTCGATCTTCCACTGCGAGGCGTTTCCCCGGATCTGTCGCATGGCTTCGGCGGCATCCTGAAGCTGGGATGGATAGCGATAGCCCGCACCACCAAGCCGGTAGCGCAGGACAAAAGCCGTGATGCCGTGTTCATTGAGCCATAGCGCAAAGGGCTCCGTTTGCCCCGGATAGATGCCACCGTAACTGCCGCCGGGAATGACGAGCATCGCCGCGCCGGATGGTTTGACTGGCAGGCAGGGAGTGATGGTCGGCATGTCCTTTTCGGTGTTGCCGAGGGCACCCGGCGCGCCGGCCGGCCAGACAGGAATGGGTTTGTCTGCACCGTGAAGCGCAGCCATTGAAGCCAACAGCAAAGCGGCGAGGATCGTGAGAGGTCGTTTCATGAGCTGGTCTGGTTCGTGTCACATTTCGCTGTCGATTGCAGGCGGCTGCCAGCGACCGGATCGCATCACAAACGAGGATTGAAGGCCAGCGCAGGAACGAGCAGCAGTTGAAGGCTGCGGTTAACAGCATCGCAGCACCGTTGGCTTGGTTTAGCGAACCATCCCGCTCAACAAGACCGGGACAATTGACCACGCCTCTTAACGGGAGGCACCTGGGGGGGGGGGCCGGGCACCCACGTCCGCACTCCTCCACTTCGGTTCACGGGGCGGAGTTGTTGTGCTCTGGAGAGCGATCAGCAGCCGGTGTTTTCGAGACCGGTCAATTCATGTTCAGCCTTGGGCAAGGCAAGGGCTGACGGACTCGTCGCTGGCAGGCACATGATGCGCCCCATGAAGCCAGCAGAATCACTGAGCCGATCGAGAAGCGCCGTCAGAGAGGAGTCCGCCATGACAGAGTGTTCAAACCGCCGGTGTGTCGCGTCCAGCGTGTTCGCCGTGACGCTGGGTGCGGGGCTTGGCTTCGCATCCATCGTGTCCGGTGCCGAACCGGCGGTGCTCCCGGGCAAGGCTGTTTATGAGCAGCACTGCGCTGCGTGCCACGGCGTGAACGGCGATGGCAACGGGCCCGCCACGGTCTGGCTCTACCCCCGGCCGCGCAACTTCAACCTCGGCCTGTTCAAGGTGCAGTCCACGCCGGCGGGATCGCTGCCCGGTGACGAGGATTTGTTTCAGGTCATCACGCGCGGCATGCCCGGCAGTTCGATGCCCGGATTTGTGTATCTGCCGGAGAGTCAGCGACACGACGTGGTGCAATACATCAAGTCGCTCACCGCAACCGTTGTGGGCGGACGGCGCGTGAACAAGTTCGAGGAGGCGGTCAAATCCGGCGCTCAAAAGCCGTCGATTGTCGTGCCGCCGGAGCCGGGCGTCACCGTCGAGGCCCTTGTGCGCGGAAAGGAGCTGTATGTGAAGCTCCAGTGCATCAGCTGCCATGGCGAAACGGGCGTGGGTGACGGCCCCGCCGCCGCCGCATTGAAGGACTCGCTCGGCCTGCCTCTGGTTCCGCGCGACTTCACCATCGGATCGTTCCGGGGCGGCTCCACCGGACGAGATATTTACCAGCGCATCGCCAACGGCATGGCGGGCACGCCGATGCTCGGCTTTCCAGACGAGGTGCTCAAGCCCGCCGACCGGTGGTCGTTGGTGCAATATGTCCAGTCCCTGCGCCGGTCTGACGCGCAGGTGAACGATCTTCTCCGCGTCACGGACACGGCCCTCCGCGCGGAGCGGGTCCGCAAGCTGCCCACATCACCTATCGACCCGGCGTGGGAGAGGTTTGACGGGGTGCGCGTGCCGGTAAACCCGTTGTGGCCGGAGCCGTATCCGATTCCCGCCGTCAATGTTGTCGCGCTCCACGACGGCAGCCGGCTGGCGATCCTGCTCCAATGGAAGGATGACATCGCCAACGGCGCGCCGGTGCGGGTTGAGGATTTTCAGGACGCCATCGCCCTCCAGTGGTCCATGAAGGGCACCACGCCGTTTCTCGGCATGGGTGACGCCGAGAACCCCGTGAACATCTGGATGTGGAAGGCCGGCTGGCAGCAGGCCGTGTCGGGGGCGCGTCCTGATGTGGACACGGTGAATCCGGCGATGCATGTGGACACCTATTTCAACACGAGTTACCGCACCGCCGACGCCGCCGGGAACCTTCAGGCGCGCACGAAGATCACAAGCTCGGTGGAGGATGCGAACGCGCATGGCTTCGGCTCCTTCGCCCCGCAGCCGCCGTCCGGTCAGAATGTCCAGGGAAACGGCATCTGGCGCAGCGGTCACTGGAATGTCCTGATCACCCGCGAGCTGAGTTCGCGCGACAAAAATGACGTGAAGTTCGTCGCCGGCAAGTCAGTGCCGGTGGCCTTCGCCGTGTGGAACGGCGAGCAGCGCGACCGCAACGGCCGCAAGGTCGTGAGCAACTGGTATCACCTCACCCTCGCCCCCTGATCCGAGACAACACCACAACCCTCCAGCCATGAGCACCGGCAACCTCTCACGACGCAACTTCATCCAACGCAGCGGGCTGTTTGGCGCGGGCATCGCGGCCGCGCAGATGTTTCCCCTGCGGTTTCTCCAGGCCGCGGGGCCGGATCCCTTTGCCAACCCGCTCGCGGCCTATCCGAACCGCGACTGGGAGAAGCTCTACCGCAACCAATACGCCTACGACCGCACGTTCTCGTGGGTCTGCGCTCCCAACGACACGCACAACTGCCGCGTCACGGCGCACGTCCGCAACGGCGTCATCGTGCGCATGGGCGAGCAGTTCGACGTGGGCACCTACTCGGACATCTACGGCAACAAGGCGTCGGCCAACTGGGGCAACCGCCACTGCGCGAAGGGCTACACGTTTCACCGCATCGTGTATGGGCCGTATCGCCTCAAGCACCCCGTCGTGCGTCGCGGATGGAAGCGGTGGGCCGACGATGGCTTTCCCTACCTGACCCCCGAGCTGCGCACCAAATACAAGTTTGATTCGCGCGGCACGGACAAGCTGGACAAGATTTCCTGGGACGATGCGTTCTCCTACATTGCCAGGGGCGCGAAGGCCATCGCCACCCGTTACAGCGGCGAGGAGGGTGCGAAGCTGCTCGCCGAGCAGGGCTACCCGCAGGAGATGATCAAGGTGATGGATGGCGCCGGGACGCGGACGTTGAAGTTCCGTGGCGGCATGGGATTGCTCGGCGTGCTCGGCAAATACGGGATGTATCGGCTGAGCAACTCCATGGCCCTGCTGGACGTTCACGTGCGCGGGGTGAAACCCGAGGATTCGAAGGGGGGACGCAACTGGTCGAACTACACGTGGCACGGCGACCAGGCCCCCGGCCAGCCCTGGGTTCACGGTTTGCAGAATTCGGAGTGCGACTTCAACGACCTCCGTTCTTCCAAGCTCATCATCATGAACGGGAAGAACCTGGTGGAGAACAAAATCACGGATGCCCACTGGTTCATCGAGTGCATGGAGCGCGGGGCCAAGATCGTCATCATCGCTCCCGAATACGGCGCGCCCTCGACCAAGTGCGATTACTGGGTGCCCGTGCGGCCTTCCACCGATGCGGCGCTCTGGCTGGGCGTCACCCGCGTGATGATGGACAACAACTGGTATGACGAGGCGTTCGTGAAGGCGTTCACGGACTTCCCGCTGCTGGTGCGCACGGACAATTTGAAGCGGCTGCGCGCGGGCGACGTGTTCCCGAACTACGCCAGCACCCTGTCCGCCGACGGGCCGTCCAAGAAGGTGCAGGGCATCACCGATGAGCAGCACAAGAAGCTCGGCGATTACGTGGTGTGGGATGCGAAGACGAATTCAGCCAGGGCGCTCACGCGGGACATGGTGGGCGGGACGCTGACCAAGACCGGCATCGACCCGAAGCTCGACTTCAAGGGGAAGGTGCGGCTTTGTGACGGATCGGAGGTCGAGGTGGCCACCGCATGGACCCTCTACCGCGTCCACCTTCAGGACTACGACGTCAGCAGCGTGAGTGAGATGACCTCCGCACCCAAGGAACTCATCGTGCAGCTTGCGAAGGACATCGCGACCATCAAGCCGGTGTCCATCAACCAGGGCGAGGGCATCAACCACTGGTTCCACGCCACCGAGGCGAACCGCGCGGCGTATCTGCCCGTGATGCTCACCGGCAACATTGGCAAGAAGGGCGCGGGCTGTCACGGCTGGGCCGGCAACTACAAGGCGGCCCTGTTCCAGGGCAGCAAGCTCACCGGGCCGGGCTTCAAGGGCTGGGTGGCCGAAGACCCTTTCCATCCGAATCTCGACGCATCGGCCCACGGGCGCGGCATCGAGGCCCACGCCTACACGAAGGATGAGGAGCCGGCGTATTGGAACCACGGCGACATCCCGCTCATCGTGAACACTCCCAAGGAAGGCCGGAAGGTTTTCACGGGCAAGACCCACATGCCGTCGCCGACCAAGGCGATTTTCTACACCAACGTCAACCTCATCAACAACGCCAAGTGGGCCTACGGCACCATCAAGAACGTGCTGCCCAAGGTCGAGCTCATCGTGGCGCAGGAGGTGCAGATGACCGGCTCGGTGGAATACTCGGACTTCGGCCTGCCGGCGAATTCCTGGGTCGAGTTCCAGGACCTGGAAGTCACCGCAAGCTGCTCGAATCCCTTCCTTCAGATTTGGAAGGGCGGCATCAAGCCGATCTATGATTCGAAGGACGACCTGACCATCCTCGCCGGAATCGCCAACGGGCTGGCGAAGGTGACGGGCGACAAACGGTTCACGGATTACTTCCACTTTGAGCACAAGGGGCAGCGGAAGGTGTATTTGCAAAGGCTGCTGGACAGTTGCACGACCACCGCAGGCTACCAGGTGGACGACATCATGGCCGGCAAGTATGGCCCGCCGGGCGCGGCGCTGATGCTCTTCCGCACCTATCCGCGCGTGCCCTTCTACGAGCAGATCAACGACAACTACCCGTTCTACACGGACACCGGACGGCTCCACAGCTACAGCGATGATCCGACGGCCATTGATTGCGGCGAAAACTTCATCGTCCACCGCGAGGGCCCGGAGGCGACGCCGTATCTGCCCAACGTCATCGTCAGTTCAAACCCGCTCGTGCGGCCGAACGACTATGGCATCGCGCTCACGGCCGAGCATTGGGACGACCGCACCGTGCGCAACGTCAAGATGCCCTGGAGCAAGGTGAAGGGGACGAAGAATTTTCTCTGGGAGAAAGGCTTCCACTTCTACTGCCTCACGCCCAAGTCGCGCCACTCCGTCCACTCGTCGTGGGCCAACGTGGACTGGCACCTCATCTGGAACTCGAACTTTGGCGACCCGTATCGCATCGACAAGCGGCTCCCCAATGTCAGCGAGCACCAGATCCACCTCAACCCCGCAGCCGCCAGGGACCTTGGACTCAAGGACGGCGACTATGTTTACGTGGACGCGAATCCCGCCGACCGCCCGTATCTCGGGGCGACGCCGAGCGATCCCTTCTACAAGGTGAGCCGCTGCATGCTCCGGGTGACGTTCAACTCGGCCTATCCCTACCACGTGGTGATGATGAAGCACGGCTCGTTCATCGCGACCGAGAAAACAGTGAAGGCCCAGCAGACGCGGCCTGACGGCATGTCGCTCACGGAGGATGGCTACATCTCGAACTTCCGCTTCGGCTCGCAGCAATCCATCAACCGGAACTGGCACATGCCGATGCACCAGACCGACACGCTCTTCCACAAGCAGAAGACCAGCATGACCTTCATCTTCGGCGGCGAGGCGGACAATCACGCCATCAACACCGTCCCGAAGGAATGCCTCGTGCGCATCACGAAGGCCGAGGATGGCGGCCTGGGCGGCAAGGGCGTGTGGAAGGGCGGCACCGACGGCATGTCGCCGGGCGGTGAGAACGACACGATGATGAAATACATGGCCGGCACGATGGGTGTCGGCGGCGGCGCACAGAGCCTGGAGTGAACAAGACCAACGGGCGCGGACTGTTCCGCGCCCACACCGAACCAGCCCATGCCCAAAGACGAGTTTGATTTTGAGGATCCGTTCGAGTTGAACGGCGTCGCCATGCTGACCGAGGAGGACACCACGGACGACATGGCGGAGTGCTTCATCGAGGAGTTCATGCGGCTGGGTTACAACCACAAGCAGGTCTTCGTGATGTTCCGCAACCCGCATTACCTGGGCATGAACATGGTCTGGGAGAAGCGCGGCGAGCAATATGTCCGCGACCGCATCCAGGAAATATTTGCCCGCTGGGGCCGTCCGTTTGAGTGGACCGCCGTGCCGCCGCTTCAGGCGGACCCACCGCCGCCCGCGCCACATTTTCCAACCGGAGGTCAGCCGGCGGGGCCGCATTCATCCTGTGATCGCGGCACCTGTGGTTGCGGCAGTCCGGCGCAGTCAGGGCAGGATGCCGCTCCCGACCATTCACACACCGACCCCATGGGCAACCCCGTCCCGAAGTTGAACGTTTAACCCACCAACCCACATGAGCAACGTCTTCAACTGGCAGCTTGGCCGCGAGATGGATTATCCATACGACGCGGCGTATCCCGAAAACCAGTTCGCCTTCGTCTTCAACCTCAACCGTTGCATCGGCTGCCAGAGTTGCACGATGGCCTGCAAGTCCACCTGGACCTTCTCGAAGGGCCAGGAGGCCATCTGGTGGAACAACGTCGAAACCAAGCCCTACGGCGGCTACCCGCACCACTGGGACGTCAAGACGCTGGATCTGCTCGAAAAGGCCAACCCCGGAGGTCAGACGTGGAACGGCAAGCCGCAGGATGTAAAGGCGCCCTACGGCCAGTTCAAGGGCCAGACCGTGTTCGAGGCGGCGAAGCACAACATCAGCCCCGATGGAGCGAACCGCGTGCTCGGCTACCTGCCCACATCCGAGGAGTGGGCCGCGCCGAACCGTTTCGAGGACAATCCCACCGGCAGCGAAAAAAGCGGGCGCGGCCAGATGGCCTTCAAGCAGGGCGAGATCACTCCCCAGCACAAGACATGGTTCTTTTATCTCGCCCGGCTCTGCAACCATTGCAGCTACCCGGCATGCCTGGCCGCCTGCCCGCGCAACGCGATCTACAAGCGGCCCGAGGATGGCATCGTCCTGGTGGACCAGGAGCGTTGCCGCGGCTACCGCAAGTGCATGGAGGCCTGCCCTTACAAGAAGACGTATTATCGCGGCACCACTCGCACGAGTGAGAAGTGCATCGGCTGCTTCCCGCGTGTCGAAGGCCATGACCAGCAGGGCAGCGGCCTGCCGATGCAGACGCGCTGCATGGCTGCGTGCGTCGGCCACATCCGCCTCCAGGGCCTGGTGCAGGTCAATCAGACCGGCACCTGGAAGGAAGACCGTTTCAATCCGATTTATTACCTCGTCCATGTGGCCAAGGTCGCGCTGCCGCTCTACCCCCAGTTCGGCACGGAGCCCAACGGCTACTACATTCCGCCGCGCTGGGTGCCGCGCCCGTATCTCAAGCAGATGTTCGGTCCCGGTGTGGATGCCGCCGTCGAGCGCTACGCCCTGCCTGACCGCGAGCTGCTTGCCGTGCTCCAGCTCTTTGGCAAGGACAGCCGCATCTGCGCGCGCTACGAAATCAAGGAGGGTCCGAAGGTTTTCGAGACCGAGATTCGCGGCAAAAAGTTCACGATGTATGACGACACCGTCATCGGCTATGCGAAGGACGGAACGAAGATAGTTGAAACCAAGGTCGAAGAGCCGTTCCATGTCCGTCCTGACAAGCACGCCAACTCCATCTGACCCCGCGCATGGCCACCGAACTGAAAAACCTCGCCGCCGGCTGCCCGACCCAGCCCGCCGTGCGAAAGTCGGTGTTCGGGAATTACCGCGCGGCGGAGTCTGCGGGAGCGCCGGTTCACGAGGCATCGCCTCCCGTCGTCGCTCCGGAGGTTGGAGGGCCGGGTGAAGCGAAGCTGATCCAGCCGGTCACGACCACGCTTCAATCCTCCTTGGATCACACCATCGCCCGCTGTTTCCTGCATCGGATGCTTGCCAGGGCCTACGAGGGAACGGAACGGACGAACTGGGACGCAATGCAGCACGCGGATTTCCGCACGGCTTTTTCCGATGCCGTTCACGCCCTGAACTGGGAGCCGTTGTCCATCTCCGCGCCCCGGTTGCTCGCCGCCCTCGTGCGCGACGACTACGAGACCTTCGCCTCCGATTACGCCCTCTGCTTCGGTCACACCGTCCGGGGTGACTGCCCGCTCAACGAGATCGAGTATCGCGACCTCAACGCGGATCCGCTTTTCCAGCCCCACCGCCTCTCCGATCTCGGGGCGTTCTATGCCGCGTTCGGCCTTGAACTTGCCGCAGACGCGGGCGAACGCATCGATCACATCAGCATCCAGCTGGAGTTCCTCAGCGTGCTCGCCGCCCATGAGGCTTACGCGCTCGAACACCAGTTCGACGCGGACCAGATCGAGGTCATCCGCGATGCCCAGCGGAAGTTCCTGCGCGAGCATCTCGGCCGGTGGGCCCCGGCGTTTGCGTTGCGGCTGGGGCGGATGGCGGGAGATTCCGCGCTGGGTGCCCTTGCCCGTTTCACCGGAGATTTCATTCGCATGGAATGCCTCCACTGCGGCGTTCCGCCCGGCAACGATGATCTTGCGCTCCGCCCGGTGGACGACGCTGCCGAGCGCCTCTGCGATTCCTGCGGCCTCGCCGGCACGCTCCCCGGCGCCACCCAGCCCGCTCTCACTGAACCAGTCTGACAGTCCCTCAACCAAAGGAAATACCATGGCCCGCTACATCACCCTGCTCCGTTTCACCGACAAGGGAGCCAAAAACATCAAGCAATCCACCGCCCGCGCGCACAAGTTCGACGCCCTCGCGGAAAAGTCCGGCGTCACCGTTGAAGGTCAGTATTGGACGATAGGCCAGTGTGATGGGGTGCTGGTCCTGCGCGCCGACAACGAGCAGCGCATTCTGCACCTGCTCACCGAGCTGGCCGCGCTCGGGAACGTCCGCACCGAGACCATGCAGGCTTTCGTGGACAAGGAATACGACTCCGTCATCAAGACCTAGCATCGGCATCAAATCCCGCCGGACACCACATCATGCGACTGAGCTACGACGAAGATCTGGTGGAGGCCACGGCTTTTCTGTGCGCTTCCGGGCGTCGGGCAGGTGTGACGGCTGCCCAGGTGCGCGGGTTTCAGACCGAACGCGAACGGTGCTACAGCGTGCCGGACCTTGACGAGAGGAACGCGCACTTTCACCGGTGTCACCTCACCTGGTTTCGCGAGTGGGGTTTGGAGCGGCTGCTTCTGGGCATGATGAAGGAGTTTCCCCTGCTGCAGGCCCATCTTGACCTGCTGGTGTGGCGGCGGGCCATCGCCCGCAAGGATGAAGGTGCCGAGCTGTTTGTGCGTGAGGACGGCTGCCGGAACGGCGTGGTGGCCCTGCGCGCCGAGCGCTTCGAGAGCGATGCCGCCGTGACCGTGCTGCTGCATCACGAATTCACGCACCTGAGCGACATGCTCAATCCGGCGTTCGGCTACTCGCCCGATCTGCGGCTCACCGGTCCGGTTGCGACGCCGCAACGCCTGGTGCGCGAGCGATACCGGCTGCTGTGGGATGCCACCATTGACGGACGTCTCTCCCGCGCCGGCCGCCCTGTCTCGACAATGCAGGAGCAGCACGAGCAGGTGTTCAACAGCGCCTACAGCTTCTGGCCGGAGGAACAGCGGCGAGATGTCTTCGCTCGCCTCTGGAACAATGACACCCCGCAACATGCGGAATTGCTCGCGCTGGCCAGCGACCCGCGTGACTTGCAGCATGCGCTCCGTCCCCTCCCCGGATCGCCCTGTCCGCTCTGCAAGTTCCCGACCTTCACCTGGGCGGATCCCGAGGTGCTGCTCGACGCCAAGTCCACCGAGGCCATCGCGCGGCAGTTCCCCGCCTGGACGCCGGAACAGGGGATTTGCGACCGCTGCCGCGAGATATACGACGTCGCCTCGCGCTTCGAGTATCCCTCCACGGTCGTGATCTGAAGCCTCGCCTTCCCTGAAATCGTTGCCGCAGGCAGCCGTTCCGGGCTACGGTTCGCGCCCGTGACTCCGATCCGAAGGTGCCTGTTCATGATGATGGCGTCGTTCGCCTGTGCCGGCGCGTGGCTTTGTCTGCCCTTCACGACGAACGCCTGCACCGTGCCCGTCTTCCGCTACGGCCTGGATAACTGGGTGCCCGACAACTACCGCCTCGAATTTCCCGCCACCGCCCTGCAGGACGGCAAGCTGGCCGACTTCTTCCGCAACCTCGGCACCGTGATGCCGGTGAACCTGGATGCGAAGCCCGGCACCGAAGCCCGCCTCCTTTTTCCGCGTCCCGGGGAGGCGAAGTCACCCGTCGTCTGGACCGGCGCGCTCACGCCCGCGAGCCTCGCCGAGCTGACTGACTCGCCCGCGCGTCGCGAAATCTCCCGTCGCATTCTCGCCGGCGAATCCGTCGTGTGGGTGCTTGTCGGGTCCGGCAACAAGACGGAGGACGACGCCATCGCCGCCCGCGTCGAGAAGCGCCTGCGGTATCTGGAGCAGGTCGCCATTCTCCAGCGCATTGACCCGAACGACCCGGACAGCAAGCTCGGCCCGGGCCCCGCACTGCGCGTGAAGTTCTCGCTGCTGCGCGTCCCCGGATCGCCGGTCTCCGACCAGGCGCGTTCCAAGGCCACGCAGCCAGATGCCGGGCCAGAGACTGGCGCTCCGGCGGAAGCCCTCCTCCTCAAGATGCTCGCCGGCCCGAAGCCAGCGGATGGCTTGACCGGCGGCCCCTGGCTTGCCGCCGTATTCGGCCGCGGACGCGTTCTCGGCGCGTGGCCTGCCGCGGATTTCGGTGATGCGGAAATCGAGGAGGCCTGCCTCTTCCTCCTCGGCGCGTGCTCCTGTCAGGTGAAACGCCAGAATCCCGGCTGGGATTTGTTGCTCAACGTGAACTGGGAAAAGGAACTTGCCGCAGCCGCGCAATCCGCGAAGGAGCCAGTCACCCCGGTCCGGATGCCGCCCACAAACCCGGCCTCCGCGCCGGAGACGGTGACGATCCGTCCGCAACCCACCACCGGTGCCGACCCGGTTCCGGTCGCGCCGGGCTGGAGTCAGGCGGCGATGCTCGGGGCCGGTCTCGCGTTGTTGGCGGCGGCGTTGTTGTTCCGCCACGGACGCGGCTCCTGAGCCGCAGTGCCGGCGGCGCGGCTTTCAGATGGCAGGAGTGCGCGTGTTGACCGTTGTCATTCAAGCTCACGTTCCGGCCCGACTTCTGTGGCGTGAACACCGCACCCCGGTTGTGTCCCCGTGCTTCCGGCTGAACAGCTCATCTCGTGCGGACGATTTCCTTGCTGCAAGCGCCGCGCCCGCCCGCTTAATCTGACCGTCGTTATGAGTTTCACTCCCGAACAGCTCTGGCAGCGTTTCCAGAAACACCACACCTCGTTCCCTTCCATCGGCCTCGCGCTGGATCTCAGCCGGATGAATTTCGACGGGGACTTCATGGCCCGGATGCAGCCGAAGATGGACGCGGCCTTCGCCGCGATGGCGGCGCTGGAAAAGGGCGCGATCGCAAATCCCGACGAGAAGCGCATGGTGGGCCACTACTGGCTGCGCAACCCCGCGCTTGCGCCGGCGCCGGAAATTTCAAAAGAGATCGAGCAAACCCTGGTGGCGCTGGAACAATTTGTGGCGGAGGTCCACGTCGGTGCGCAGGTGCGCGGCACGGGCGGGCCGTTCAAGCGGCTGCTGGTCATCGGCATCGGCGGCTCGGCGCTGGGGCCGCAGTTCGTCGCGCACGCGCTTGGCCGTCCGGCGGACGACAAGCTTACGGTCCACTTCTTCGACAACACCGATCCGGACGGCATGGACAAGGTGATGGCCGCCATCGGCGGTGATTTGGATCGCACCCTTGCCGTCGTTATTTCCAAATCCGGCGGCACGAAGGAGACGCGCAACGGAATGCTCGAAGCCAGGGCCGCCTACGAACGCGGCGGCCTGCGCTTCGAGAAACACGCCGTCGCCGTCACCGGCGTCGGGAGCGAGCTGGATCAATACGCCACGCAGCATGGCTGGCTGCGGCGCTTCCCGATGTGGGACTGGGTCGGCGGCCGCACGAGCGAGCTTTCCGCCGTCGGCCTGCTGCCCGCCGCGTTGCAGGGCATTCCGATCCGCGAGCTGCTCACGGGCGCACGGACGTGTGATGACCTGACGCGCATCCCCGACGTGGCGAAGAACCCGGCCGCGCAGCTCGCCCTGATGTGGCATTACGCCGGCGGCGGTCGCGGTGCGAAGGACATGGTGGTGCTGCCCTACAAGGACCGGCTGGAACTGTTCTCCAAATATCTCCAGCAGCTTCTGATGGAATCGCTCGGCAAGGAACGCGATCTCGACGGGAAGGTCGTGAACCAGGGCCTCGCCGTTTATGGCAACAAAGGCTCCACCGACCAGCACGCCTACGTGCAGCAGCTCCGCGAGGGCGTGCTGAATTTTTTCGTGACCTTCATCGAGGTGCTCGCCGACCGCAGGGGCGACAGCATCCTGGTCGAGCCGGGCACGACCAGCGGCGACTTCCTCGCCGGATTTCTGCTCGGCACGCGGCAGGCGCTTTACGAAAACGGGCGCGAATCCATCACGATCACGATTCAGGAAGTCACGCCTTTTGCCATTGGCGTGCTCATCGCGTTGTTCGAGCGCGCCGTGGGTTTTTACGCCTCGCTGATCAACATCAACGCCTACCACCAGCCCGGAGTCGAGGCGGGGAAGAAGGCGGCGGGCGCGGTCCTCGCGCTGCAGGCCAGACTCACGGCACTCCTTGCCGCGAACCGGGGCCAGTCATTTACGGCATCGGAGATCGCCGCCGAGATTGGAGCATCGGGACAGGAGGAAACACTCTTCAAGCTTGGCGAACACCTTGCGGCGAACGTCGGGCGCGGCGTGCGGAAATCTGGCGGCGTCTCCCCGGCGGAGACGAAGTTCTCTGCGAGTTGAGCCAGGCAGGCTGAGGTGTGATCTGCATCACGGCTGCTTCGTGGGGGCGGGAGCATCAGGGGCGATGCCCTTGAGCCAGAAGGTGCCGTTGTTGCGCTCGTAGCTGGAGAAGCCCTTCTCGCCGAACACGTTTTTCACGGAGCGCTCCGTCTCGTCGCGCACGGCACGAAGGGCGGCGGTGCGCTGGTCGGCGGAGAGGCTTTTGTCGGCCCGGATTTGCTTGGCCTGGTCCTCGGCGGCCTTCTTCATGTCATAGGCCTTCACAGCGGCTTCCTTGCCCAGCCCCTCGCGGTCGGCGGCGCGATACATGGCCTGGTAGGCGTAGTCTTCGCCGCGCTTGTAGTCGGCGTAGCGGGCATCGCCGAGCTGGGCCTTGATGTCGTCATCGAGGGCCTTCTTGGCGGCATCCTGCTTCGCCTTCTCCTCGCCTTTAAGATTCAGGCCGGCCCCGAAGGCTCCGCCAAATTCGTCATCGTAGGCTTTGCGTTTGTTGAAGAGATCGAGGAACTCCTGCTCGGTCGGCTCGAAGCCGGCGAGCTGCATCCGCATCATGTTCGCGGTCATGGAAAAGCGGAGGTTGTAATCGAGCATCTCCTCCGGGGTGAGCACCCCGGCGATGGCCGTCTCGGACTCCTTCATCATCTTGCGCAGGTCCTCGGCGTCGGGCGCGCCGCCTTTCATGACCTTCTGCATCCTGGTCTGCATGTCCTGCATCAACTCGAAGACCTTGCCGCGTTTCTCGGCGGGAAGGAAATCGAACATCGCCTCGAGTTGTGTGGCGGTGCTGGCGAGCAGGTCGGGCTTGTCGTCGGGCGCGGAGCCAAGCAGGTCGGTGAGCAGGACGCGCTTCTCCTTGTTGAGGGCGCGCTCCTTCTCGGTGCGCTCGGGGTCAATGGCCGCGCCCATCAGCGCGCCGGGCTTCCAGAACTCGAATTTCTTCTTAGGGCCGGCGAGCGCCTTGCGCTTGCTCTCGTAGAGCTTGTTGACGTCGGCGGTGATGATGTCGCGGATGGTTTCCTCGGGGCAGCCGATGCTGCGCAGGTTGGCGATGTATTTGCGGTAGTCGTCGGATTCGACGCGGCTCCAGTCGAACTTCTGCGCGACGGAGTTCGTGACGATCTGCGTGACGGTGCGGGTTTTGACGGCGGGAGCGGCGGCGGGTTTTTGAGGTTCCGGCTTCGCCGCGAGAGGCGCGGTCTGAGGCGGTCCGGCGGGCGGTTGCTGCTTCATCAACGCCGCGCCGAGCGCGACGTTGATGGCCAGGGAGATGATGAGCAGGAGTTTGGGGTTCATGGCTTCGGAGGAGTCTTGGGTTGGAGCAACGGGATGTCCATTGGATTGAGTTTGGTTTGCGGGGAACGATGTGTTTTTGACGGCAAGCAGGCTGGGTTGAGGCTTCGGATTGGGGCTTGTGGTGTGGAGTCTAGCTGGTTGGGCGCGCCTGAAAACCCAAAACATGCGCCCATTCGGCGGGTGATTTGCCGTGCCGTTACAAAACCGGTTGCAGGAAAACGGTTTGACTTGGTTTTCTCCCTGACAATAATGGCGTGCAGACCAAACGACTATGCCGAGACTTGTCTTACTAACCGAAGGATTCACCGGGCGATCCTTCGAGTTGAAGGCGGAACGCTCCACGGTCGGTCGGTTGGAGGACAATAATTTCCAGATACCGGCCCCCTCCGTGTCGAGCCATCACTGCGAGATTCTGCTCAGGGGCAACGATGTGGTGGTGAAGGATCTCGACTCGACCAACGGCACTTTCGTCAACGGCGAGCAGATCTCCGAGCAGGCCCTGCAAGTGGGCCAGACCGTTCGTTTCGGCTCCATCGAAGCCCGCCTGGAGGCCTCCGCGCCCACGGGAGCCTCGGGGAAGAGGATGCTGGACAAGACCGCAGTGCTCCCGCAGGGCGTCAAGTTGAACGAGCTCGAGCAGGGCACTCAGAAAATCACCTCTTTTCACAAGAACTCGCCGTTCAAGAAGAAGAGCAACAAGATCACCCTGGTGTTCATCATCGTCGGCGCAGTGATCGTCCTGGCCATCATCGGCATCCTGGTTTACGGGGTCTTTTTCGGCGGAAGCCCGGCGCAGTAATCGCCCTCGCTGGAATTCCACCTCAGCCCTTCAACCAGTCGCAGACTTCCTTTGCGGAGTAGGTGATGATGATGTCCGCTCCCGCGCGGCGCATTCCCAGCAGCGATTCCAGCGTCATCGCGCGTTCGTCAATCCAGCCCTTTGCCGCCGCCGCCTTGATCATGGAATATTCGGCGCTCACGGCGTAGGCCGCCGTGGGATAGCCGAAGGTGGCCTTCACCCTGTGCAGGATGTCGAGGTAGGCCAGCGCGGGCTTGACCATCACCATGTCCGCGCCCTCGGCGATGTCGAGCGCCACCTCGCGCAGAGCCTCCTCGGCGTTGGCCGGGTTCATCTGGTAACTGCGGCGGTCGCCGAACTGCGGTGCGGACTCCGCCGCCTCGCGGAACGGACCGTAGAAAGCCGACGCATACTTGGCGGCGTAGGCGAGGATCGGCGCGTCCTGGAAACCGGCCGCGTCCAGCGCGGTGCGGATCGCCCGCACGCGCCCGTCCATCATGTCGCTCGGGGCGATGACATCCGCGCCGGCCTCTGCATGGCTCACGGCGGTGCGGGCCAGCAGTTTCAGAGTTGGATCGTTCAGCACCTTGCCCGCCGCGCGATGCACCAGGCCGCAATGACCATGGCTCATGTATTCGCAGAGGCAGACGTCCGTGATGACCAGCAGGCCGGGCAGCTCCTTCTTCAGCGCGCGAACGGCCTGCTGGACAATTCCGTTCGACGCATAGGCACCGGTCGCCTTCTCGTCCTTTGTGTCCGGAATGCCGAAGATCAGGACGGCCGGCACGCCGGCCGCGTGCGCCGCCGTCGCGTCCTTCAGCAACTCATCCACACTCAACTGAAAGACGCCCGGCATGGCACTGATGGCCCGGCGCTGCTTTTTTCCCGGACGCGCGAAGTATGGCAGCACAAGCTGGTGCGCTCCCAGTTGCGTTTCCGCCACCATGCGCCTGAGCACGGGCAGCTGCCGCAGCCGGCGCGGACGATAAGCGGGGAAGGATGTTGCATTCATCGTTGGGCGGAGACCGTGATGTTCGTGTAGCGCACAGCGTCGGGATCAAGGACCGAAATGCTGAACGGAAAGAGTTTGTGAGGATCGAGCACCATCCTGATGTCGGAGAACTTTCCAAGGGGGGCGCCGGCCTTGTCGAGCAGCTCGCATTGGACCTTCACGTCATACCACGGAACGTCCGCGTGGTTGGTGACGCTGCCACGAACAAAAAGCAACGCCGTCCCCGGCTGCTTTTGAAGCGAGTGGTTGAGCAGTTCGACGCCCTCGACAGCCGCCTTGCCGTCCTTGCCCCGCTTGGGCCGGACGGAGAGGTAATACGCCCCCCATCGGAAGGTCGCGGCGAGCGCCAGCACCACGACGATCAAAAGTCCGATGCGGCGGAACCGGTTGGGCTTTGAGGGGGCCTCGGACTTGGCGCTGGGGACCGTCCCGCAATCAGGACACGCGACCGCGTCCGCGGGAATCTTGGTGCCGCAAAAATCACACCGCCGGGGCGGGGCGGCCGGGGGCGAGTCTTCATCCCTGCCAGTTTCCTGTGCAGGTGCTGCAGCGGGCTTTTTCTCCGCGAGCTTTGCGGCGAGTCTTGAAGGTGCGGGCTTGGTTGGAGAGCTTGCGACGCGGGCGGCGGCGCGGGCGGCCTGTTGCAGGGGGGAGAGGGGTTTTGCCGCGACGGGCCTGGGTTGCGGGGCGGGGTCGGAGTATCCTGCCGGCGCGGCTGCGTCGGGCGTCGTGGATTCGGTGGCGGCGTTCAGCACCGTCTGCTGGCCGCAGTGCGGGCACGCCACCGCCATTCCTCGCGCACTGGCGGGGAAAGAGATGCGCCCCTTGCAGTGGGCGCAGGGACTTTTCAGATACGGCTCTTGGCTCATGCGCGCGCTTCTGCCCGCTGCTTGGTCTGGCTGTGTCGAATGCGCGCGAAGTATCTTCCGCCGTCCGGCACATTCAACCAGAAACCGCGCGCCTCCGTCCGTCGCCTCCGACCGCCCTGAATACTACGCACACTTATCAAGTCCATGAGGCTGGCCGATCACCTTGTGTGGCCGGCCCCTGTGACTCAGTCCGGAAAACTTGAACTTGAGCAGCCGCGCCCAGCCGCAGTGCCGGGCGCGGCTTTTTGACAATGAAAACCACCCTTGGCCGTTTTCTCCCCACACTCGCCCTGACAGCCGGCGCGGCGTTGCTCGCTGGCTGTCAGGAACAAGCCGGTCCGGCGGCGCAGCCGGATCCTCCCGCTCCGCCGGTCGCCGCCGTGAGCGCGCCCACCGCCATCGTGCAGCCCAACCCGGGTGCCGCGAACGTTTCAGCGCCGGTCGCCGAAATCGCGCGCCTGCACCAGTCCGGGCTCGGCGGCTCGGTCGTGGAGGCGTTCGTCGAAAAGTCCACGAACGCCCTCAGCCCCACCGCCGACGAAATCATTTACCTCAGGGACGTTGGTGTTTCGGAGCGCGTCATCACCGCGCTGATTCAACAGACCGCCAGGATGCGTGAGCAGGCCGCCGCCAATGCCGCCGCCGTTGCCCTGCGCACAAACGCGCCGGCGGAAGCGCGCCCCAACATGACC
>Ga0172379_10005130_pt1 | contig 18594 bp, 11 predicted proteins | sample GrowelOW334metaG_FD_119756 | JGI IMG/M metagenome (GOLD analysis project Ga0172379, IMG submission 119756) | Groundwater microbial communities from an aquifer near a municipal landfill in Southern Ontario, Canada - Groundwater well OW334 metaG | ecosystem: Environmental > Aquatic > Deep...
CGGCAAATTCGTGGCGATCGCCGGCTTCGAATGGGCGACCGACCCCTCTCAGGGACACGCCAACATTCTCTATTCCGACGACACGACAAACTTCAGCAACGGTTATCCTCTGCTCAAAATGTACAAGTGGCTGTCGAAACATCCCGACGCGCTTATGGGATTCAACCATCCGAACGAGGAATCAGACAAGAAACTCGTTTTCAACCACTTCGCATACGTGCCGCAAATCGCGTCGCAGACAATTTACGTCGCAACGAACGTGCCTCTCGACTTCCCGTTCTACTACATGGCGCTCGACAACGGCTGGTGGGTCGCTCCGTCCGCGCAGGAAGACAACCATGGCGACAACTGGGGTTCCGCCCCGTCGGGAGACGTCACCGGCGTTTACGCGAACGAGCTTACTTTCGCCGCGATCAAGGACGCGCTTCTAAACCGTCGCTTCTACGCAACCAACGACCGCGCGATAACGCTCTCGCTCACAGGCGGCGGACTGCCCATGGGATCGCGCATCTCATCGGATAAAACGAACCTCGAAATCAGCGTCGACCATAAAAAAGGCGTATCGATAAAATCAGTTAAAGTGATCTCAAACAAGGGTGTTGCCGTCAAGGAGTGGACGCCAAACGCTGCGAAATTCAAAGAAAATATTAACGTTTCCGCCGCGCCCGGCGCGTCGAACTGGCACGTCGCGCTCGTCGAAATGTCCGATGGCAAATTCGCGATCTCGGCGCCGATTATTCTGAACAATAATTAAATCGTTGTATCCGAAAATTTGACCGGCATTTATTACCGCGGCAGCAAAGCGCCGTCGTAATCATCGGCGCTGAACGGCAGGTCAAGAATGGGACGGCGTTCGTATTTCTTCTCGTAAACAGTCGGGAAAGACCTGAACAGCGTGCTGTAGAACATTCTGTAATCTATCGTTTCGAGCGCCCGCTTTTCGATATCCTGAATTGACTCAAGACAGCCTCTTTCTTCCGCATCAGAGCAGTCCGCGATCGCGGCGCTGATAAGCGACTCGTTCCACGCCGTCGGCGTAAAAGAGGAATCCGCGGCGCCCGTGTGCGGAACGGGTTCGTTTCCGCCGATCCACATAGGCGCTTCGCCCGGCAGCGCGAACGGATCCACCGGCGCGCCGTTAAGGATGACGTTCAGATGAAGATGCGGCGCAACCCAGGGGAAGAACAGGATCAGTTCAAGTCCGGCGGCGCCTGAAAGCGCGATGGATTGGCCGCGCCCCACAACGTCGCCCTCTTCAACAAGCGCGCGGGAGAGATGCGCGTACGTCGTTATCAATCCTTCTCCGTGATCGATGAATATCTTGAGGCCGCCGTGATCGAGATGTCTGGCGATCCAGACAACTTTTCCCGGCGCGCAAGCGACGATACGCGTCCCAACCGGAATCGCGAAGTCCGTTCCCAAATGGCTGTCGTAAGTCCATTGGCCGCCCGTGAAATCCCGCGCGTAAGTCACCCTGACCGAGAACGCTTCATCCTTGGGCGCGACCACGCGGTTGTAGAAATTGTATATCGGAGCCTTGCGGCCTCCCTGCTTTATGCCGAGCCATGTCGGTATGGCTATCCGGGGTTTGAAAACATTCATCGAACTCAGATCGAACTTTGACGGCGGTATCTTTCCCTTCCCGAAAATCGCCTTCGCAGCATCCTTCTTCGCCTTTTCAAGATCGGAAAGTCCGAACATTTCAAGCAGACTCACTTTTTCTCTCGACATAGCAGCTTTCCTTTTTAAATTATAGGCGGCTTTAGAAACCGTTCCGTGTTTCCTGAGGGCCGAGATAGGACTTCTTCATGCCGCCGAAGTCGATGAATATCCGTTCCGGCATTACGCAGAAATCAGCGCCCCAGATTCGCAGCGTGTGAGAGCCTTTGTCTAATTTCACTGCGGCGCGCCCTTCCATCATATTGCGAAATACGTTCTCTTTGCCCGTTGTGTCCGATTCCTTGTCAGACTGCGCGAACTTCACGGCGATAATGCCGCCGTCGTCGAATGACGCCATCAGGCGCGATGATTCATCGCCGTGCAATTCGTGGGATGGAGAGGCGTACACTATCAGCTTCGCATCTCCCGGCTCAAACACATAAATATTGTATTCGACATAAGGAGACGCGCTCTTGATATCCGCTTCGGATTCGAGCGGCGTCATGTCAGGCGGTTCCAGAGCGATGACTGCGCCCGCGCGGCCGAGTCCGGGAATGACTTTCCAGCCCGCGGCGCCGATGTCCTTCTTTGACGAGTAATTCACCGCGTCGATCGCGATAACCCCGTTGTCCTGCACAAACGTTTTATTTGTTTTTATTTCTTCATTCGGATTAAAAGCGCCGACAGCGATCTCGTAAGTCCGGTCCGCGCCCTGTATTGAAACGCTGCCTTCGGCAATATCGCCGCGCGGCGCGGCGTCGAAGTCGACGCTGACATATATCCGGTCGGCATCCTGAACTGAGCCGGACGATTTGTCGAGTCGTATCCAGTTCGCGGACGGCGACGCCTTCCAGTCGAGCGCGCCCGTTCCGGTGTTGAATATATCTATGAAATAACTTTTTCGGGTGAAGCGATTGAATACAGGCAGTTTTGAGACTGCCGCGCCTTCGGAGCCTGCCGGAGCCGCGGGCTTTGAAGATCCCTCGACGGCAACTCCCAGGCCGGGCTCAGGCGCAAGCTTGGCGTTTCCGGTTTTCACCGGCCCGAACGCCGCGAGGCCGTTCGGGCTGTCGTCCATCATGTGTTTCCACTTGCCGCCCGCCATAGTGTCGTTGTAGTAAGCGGTCAGTTCCGCGATTGTTTTTTGCGCGGCTTCCGAGAGCAGAGCGTCAGCGTTGGCGCTTGCTCGCCGCTGTCTCGCGTAAACCCTGCTCTTGAACCCGTACAGATGCTTTTTGTTCATCTGCGATGAAGCCTTGACCGGGTACAGAACCAGTTGAAAGAAAGCGTCTTTCTTCGGCGCCGGCAGCTTGTTGAAAACCGCCTCGGCGCGCCGCTCGATATCGTCGAACGAGTCGATGCGCCGTTGCGCTTCGTCACCGTAATTGAACAGGCTGAATTCCGGGTCGGCGTTCTGCGCGTTGAGCGAATACTTGTCGTAAAACCCCATGTGCTCGGGCTTGCGCTGGCTGTTGAGCGTGTAATAGCGATTCATAATAGAGGCGACTTCCGCGGCGTTTCCGGCTCCGAACTCGCGGCCGGCCCAGGAGTCGAGGAAGCCGCCGATGTTTTCCGCATTCCACTTGTTGATATCCCACGCCATTCGTAGAAAAAACTCCATGCCGATCTCGTTCGGCTTGATGTCGCCGACATTGACGATCCACATTTTGCGGGCGCTGTTTGCGTAGGCCTTGTTCATTTCCTCCCATATCAGCGAGGGCGGCGTGGTTTCGAGCCAGAGGTAATCGTGAGGCGGGCCCCAGTAGGAGATGTGATAGTAAACGCCGCTGCCGCCGGACCGGAGCCGCTCCGCCGGGCCGCTGAGACGCCGGATATATCCAAAGTTGTCATCCGGCCACATTATCGTCACGTCGCCGGGAACCTTCAGGCCGCCCCGGTACAGGTCGAGCACTTCCTTATAGGGAATGAAAACCTGCGGGACTTTTGTCTCGTCGCTGTTGACGCGCCGGCGAAGCATTTCGCGCTGGTCGCTTATGATTGATTCGAGAATGGACACTCTTTCGGGCGTTGTTTTGCCGTCCGGCATCCCGTCGTCGTGGATCGCCCTCATGCCGAGCGTGTAAATGTTTTCGAATCGCCCGTTCGCCTCGACGCGCTCGTCCCAGTATTTCAACAGGCGGTCCCGGTTGCCTGTGTATGTCCAGGCGCCGCGCGCGTCGAAATTCCATTCGTCAACATTGTTGCGAAGCATCTGCTCGCAATGCGAAGACCCCATCACGATCGCGTAGTCGTCCGCGACGAATTTGTCGTGGTCGTAATAATTGAACGCCTTCGTGCATTTGTGCATGGCGGGCCAGATCGTGTTCGCTTTCAGGCGCAGAAGCAACTCGAAAATCTTGGCGTATGTTTTCGGGCCGATATCGCCGACTTCCGGTTCGAACGTTTTTGCGGCCCATGGCTTTAACCCGAAATCCTCGTCGTTGAGAAAAATGCCGCGATACTGAACGGAAGGCGGCCCGAACACCGCGCCTTTAATATTCACATTGATGTTCTTCTGTATATCCGGGCGAACGTCCGCCCACCAAACCCACGGGGAAACGCCGATCCGGCTCGAAAGCTCGAAAGCTCCGAATGCCGCGCCGCGCCGGTCGCTGCCGGCTATCACAAGCGCATTTTTCAATCCCGGGAACGGTTTCGCGACGGATGTGATAAGGAACGTTTCCCATTGTCCGCGAACTTTCGATATGTCGATTCGTTTCTTTGCCGCCAGCGCGCCGATCGGCTTGTTCTTTTCGCACGTGCCGACGATCACTATATTTCCATTCGCTCCGGACAGGGAATGAACGATTTTGGGCCTCGCGCCGCTCACAAGCGCGATATCGTCTGCGAGTTTTTCGGCCGCAATTTGAACGGCCTTGTAATCAGTTTGTTCGACGTAGATCACGGCCGGTTTTCCATCAATCGCCAGAGCGAACCCGGCGCCCTGCGATCCGGCCGCCGCGACGTCGTGAGCGAAAAAAACGTTAATTATCAGAAGGAAGAGACAAAAGTAATTGCGCTTGCAGAAATTCATAAAGCCTCCAAATATTCCAAAGCCGGCATCAAAACACTGACGCTAAAGCACAATGCAATTGAATCATATCGGACAATAAAAATGATTTCAAATGTCTATAAGCGAAAAAACATCTGAGGCCGCGCGAAGCCGGATATCGCAGCGTGAAAAGTGAAGGGAAAAACATATTCCTGAAAAACAATCGGGAATGACGTCAGTTGTGTCCGAGACAGCGGCTATTTATCGTTAATCAGTCCGATAATCTCTTTGAGAATAGCATCAGCCTGATCGGCGGGGACTTGGCAGGTGCCGACTTTGCGGTGGCCTCCGCCGCCGAATTTGAGCATGAGCGAGCCGACGTCAACTTTAGATGTCCTGTTGATAATGCTGTGTCCGCATGTGATCACGATATTCTGTTTGTTCAGGCCCCACATGACCTGCAGGGAGATGTTCTGGTCCGGGAAAAGACTGTAAATCAGGAACCGGTTGCCTGTGAAAATTTCATCCGCGTTTCTAAGGTCAAGGAGAATCGCGTCACCTTGTGTCGAAGCGAACCGGGCGACCATATCGCGGTACAGCTTGTCCTGCTCGAAGTATCTTTTCACGCGCTCCTGAACATCCGGCTTTTCGAGAATCACGTCCACGGACAGCTCGCGGCAGTATTCGATCATGTCGAGCATAAGCTGATAGTTGCTGATGCGGTAATCCTTATAGCGGCCGAGGCCCGTGCGGGGGTCCATAACGAAAGAGAGAAGCGCCCATCCCTTAGGTTCGAGGATGTCGTTCAGCTCGAAATTCGCTGAGTCCGAGATATCCACGGCGGCGACGAACTCGCGGAATTTGCCGCCGCCGAACTTTTCGTCGCCTCCGTAATAGTCATAGATTACATGCGCGGCGCTCGGCGCGTCCGGGTCGCTCGCGCCCTTGAACTCGCCGTACTCTTTCCGTTCGTCCTCGCTCGAATGGTGGTCGAACCATAGTCCGCAGCCCTTCACATAGGGCACATTCGCCAGAATGTCGTTCGGGCCGGCTTCAACCTTGCCGTCCTGTATGTCTTTCGGATGCACGAATTTTATATCGTCGATTACGCCGGCTTCCTTCAGCAGAACGCTGCAGCCAAGTCCGTCGAAATCCGATCTCGTAAGAAGTCTCATAGCGCCACCTTCCGAATGCTTTGTCGTATTGAAAACAACCTAAACGTTTATAAATGATTCTATGGAGAGTTGTCAAGGCGGATTAAGATCAGGACACGTGCGGAAATGAGTTGGCGCTGCGCGCGGCGCGCCTTTTTGTTCATAAATAAAAGGGCGGGTTTGAACCCCGCCCCTGCCGGCATTATTATAGTCCGCCGAACGCTGTTACTTATCGAAAGCGGTTCTAATGTTCTTTTCGAGAACGCTGCAACTGTCGGACTTGAATTTGAATTCGACCGCCAGACTGACGTCGATGCGAAGGTGCGGCTCGGTGGCCGTATCGTATTTCGGCCATGCGGGAACGCCGGCCGCGGTGGGAACGCCGGAGCGGGCGAAGGAAGACCAGAGCGAGATCATCGAGTCGGAAACCGCGAGATTCTCCTTCGAGTCGAACCTCATGCCCATCAGCGCGAACTTGCGGAAAACAAAAACGAGTTCCGAGCCGTGGAAAGCGCCGGCCTTGTCGAAAGGCGGCTGAGAGGTCGGGGCCTTCGAGAAATAGTACAGGTAAGTGTCTGGTTGCCATTTAGAGATGAGGCCCGCGAGGACGCGGGTCGTGCATGTGAATGCGAGATCGCAGAGCATGTCGTTGTACGCCGCTTTGGGATTCTGATAGGAAGCGGTCGGATATAGGTCGAGCAGGCCGCCGGCGAACGGTTCGAGGCCGAAAGCTTCGCGAAGCATCTCAGTGTCGCTCTTGATTGTCGCGTCGAACTGTTCGTTCGATTCGATCTTTTTGGAGGTTGCGAGGATCGACGCTTCATCCTTGTTTGAGCCGAGAATGACTTTGACGGAACTGTCGAAATTGCCGTACTTGAAAATCCGGTATGGGTTGTCGGGGATGAATCCGCCGTCGACGATCGGGCCGGTGTAGAAATTCTCCTCGCCGGGGACGGCAAAGAAGAATATGTCCATTTTGAGTTCCTTGACGAAACGCTCGGCGGGAATTCTGCGAAGGCAGTCGGCAGCCGTTTTTATGTTGTCGCAGCCGAGCTTGGCGGCGGCTTTCACGCCGATCTGCTCGGCGGCGTCGAGCGGCATGTTGACGATCAGAGTCGGGCCGCTCTCGATAATGGCCTGTTTGAACAGTCCGCGCGCGAGCGGCGAAGCCAGTTGGAGGCCGACGCTCATGCCGCCGGCGGATTCGCCGAAAATCGTTATGTTGTTAGGGTCGCCGCCGAAATTGGCGATGTTCTTTTTCACCCACTTGATAGCGGCAAGCTGGTCGTAGAGGCCGTAATTGCCGGAGTGGCCGTCTTCGTCGCGGAGCGCGGGATGCGAGAGAAATCCGAGCGCGCCGAGCCTGTAGTTGATTGTTACAGCGACGACGTCGCCTCTCGCTGCCAGATGTTCGGAAGAAAACAATTCGCTTCCCGACCCATATAGAAAGCCGCCGCCGTGTATGAAAATCATAACCGGCTTTGGTTTATCTCCCGCGACCGGATGCCATATGTTCAGATAGAGGCAGCTCTCGTCGGACGGCTCGGAGCTCGACACGATCGGCTTGTAGTTCTGCGGGCATTTGCCGCCCCATTTAACGGCTTCGAGCGTTCCGGTCCACGGCTCGCGATCCCTGGTCTGAGCGAAGCGGAGTTCGCCTATCGGCGGCGCCGCGTACGGAATGCCCCGGTAGTCGCAAACAGTTCCCTTTAATGCAAGCTTGCCGCTCACTAACCCTTTATCCGTCGGGACGTTCTTGCAGTCCTTAGGCAGAGCTGCCGTCGCGGCGGAAGCGCAAAGCAGAACGAAAGATGCGGCGCAAACAATCTGTTTTACTGTTTTGATGATGGTTCTCATGATGTCGACCCCCCAAGATGCATTTTCCCTCGCGGATTCCCAGTTCAATCCGGATTCGACGAGGAGTCGATCCGAGTTCAATCCGCGCCGCATTATAAGGTTTCATAAGACGCGGGTCAAGAAATATTTTCGGATGTCATCATGATGAGGGAAAGACGCCGTAGACGGCAAAAACAAGCTGCATTCCGTCAAAACCAGAGACGCGCGACGCGACTAACTGTTCATTTTAGGGCGATTTGGGTGAAAGCGAGAGAGATCATGCGGTTGTCGCTGTTGTTCACGCCGAGAGCGGCGGGCGAAACAAGCCGGGAAACCGAGAAATCGAATTCGGCGGCGGAGCCCGGCTTTAAGTTGTTTCCCAAGGCTATCTTGAAAAGGAAATGGCCGTTCGGAACCGGCATCGCGATCTCGCTCTGCAACTGCGGAGAGGAGATAAACAGCAACTGCCTCGGCGAGGGCTGCTCGCTCTCCACCCTGTAACCCTCGAGAATAATGTGGCGCGCCCCATTTCGGGGAACTTTCAGAAAGCAGCCGCCATTGCCGGACATCCAGCGTCCGCCGCCGGAATCCCATGCGAAATCGCCTTCGGGCCACCATCCGTAAAGCCATTGGTCTTCGATAGCGCCCGAACCCGGCGCGAGCCGCGTCCCGAATTCTCTTCTAAGTTTTTCCTCCCGCATCAGTTGCGTCTTTGCAATAGCCGCCTGTTCCCTTTCGTGTTGTTTCGCCGAGAGAAGATATTTTTCAAATCGTTTTTTTCGCTCCGGCGCCGGCGGCATGGGAGTCCAGCCTTGAACCGACATGAAATCGGCGGCTGAGCGCGCGGCGAGCGCATCGGCGGCGGCGTTCGGGTGCGGGTCCCAGCCTAATGACCAGCGTCTGCCGTATTCGCGCATGCCGCCCCAATTCGGAGACAGATCGAGGACATCCACGCCCGCTTTTTTTGCTATTTGCGCGAGCCGGAGCGCGGGTCTGCCCTCAATGTAGTAGTCGAAATATATGATGAAAAGCGGCTTGAATCCGCGGGTTCGCCCGAGCTCGCCGAACTCGTTCAGCGCATTTTCAACACGCCGCCAGACGAGAGCTTCCGACTGGGCGGAGCTTGTTTGCGGAAAAGTAAATTCGCGGGAAGAATGATCGTAATGGCAGCCGGCGCGCCGGAGGGAAATCGCCGCGTAAAGGTAAGAACGCAAGCGGCGGGCAAGAAAACAGCGAAAACGCGCGGATAATGTCGGGCGGCCGCTCCCGTTGACAGGCAGCAGGAATTCGGAAACGGCTCCGGGCGCGCCGCCTGTCTGTTTCACGGCGAGAGGCGACGCCTTCATGAGCGGCATGGCGCGCTCTATGCCGTCTGTTATGTTTTCGAGGTCGTTATAAATGAACGAAAGCGCGATGACATCCGGCTCAAGATTCGCGGCTTTTCTCACGGACGCCATGTTCTGTCCGATGTTGTAGCCGGGAACTCCCGCGTTTATGACTTCGGCCCGGATGCCGTCTTTCTTAAGCTCGCGCTCCAGTTGCGCGGGCAGCGAGTCTTTCTCGCGAAGAGCGGTTCCATAGACAAAAGAGTCGCCGGCGACAATAACGCGGAAGACGCCGGGTTTCTTACGGGATGAGATTTCAGGACCGCGGTATCCGAGAGAGTTATGGCGAAAAAGAGTAAAGTTGTTGAAACCCGACGCGTTTGTGGTAAGCGTGAAAAGAATGTCCGGATCGGGGTCCGGAGAGTATATAGGAGTCTGTATCGGCTCGATCTCCGGGCTTGTTCTCCAGATGGCGCGAACTGCGATTTCGAAACAGAAAAGAACAAAAGCAAGCGAAATGAACAGAGTCAGAGCGGCGAAGAGAGCCTTCTTGCTTTTGTTTTCCATGTATGTTTATTGATCGTTCATAAATCGCCGCCCGCGCCCGCAGCCCGCGAAATTAAGCGCGGATAAATACGCTTTTCAGGCCTTCGGCTACTTCTCGAATCCGGCCTTGATGTTCTCTTCGAGAACCTTGCAGCGTTCCGAGCGGTACTGTTTTTCGACGACCGGTTTGACGTCAATGTGCAGATAGGGTTCGGTGGCGGTTTCGTATTTGGGCCATTCGGGCGTATCCGGCGCGGCAGGCGTCCCGGTTCGCGCGAAAGAGGACCATAGGGCGATCATCTTGTCTGATACGGCGAGGTTTTCCTTCGTTTCGAAACTCATGCCGAGGATCGAGAATTTCCGGAATATGAAAGCGAGTTCAGCGCTGTGGTAGGCGCCGAATTTGCCGAAAGGCGGCTGAGTGGCCGGCGCTTTCGAGAAGTAATAAAGATAAACGTCGGGTTGCCATTTGACAATCAGGTTCGCGAGAATGCGCGTCGGGCAGGTGAACGCCACATCGCAGATGATGTCGTTGTAGGCGTCGCCGGGGGTTTTGTACGCCGTGACGGGATAGGCGGCGAGAAAGTCCCGGTCGTATGGGTTGATTCCGAAAGCCTCGCGCAGGAGAATTTTGTCGTTGTTGATTGTTGCGGCGAGTTCTTCCTTAGTGGCGGTTTTGCGACTTGTTGTCAGGAGAGTGGCCTCGTCGCTGTTGGTGCCGAGAATGACTTTTACGTCGGTGTTGAATTTGCCGTTTTTGAACAGAAGGTAAGGATTGTCCGGCAGGAAATAGCCGTCCACGACGGGGCCGGTGTAGTAATTTTCCTCGCCGGGGTTGGCGAAGAAGAAGAGCGCCATCGGGAGCGATTTCACAAACGTGTCGGCTGGAATTTTGCGAAGGCATTCGGCGGCGGTTTTCAGATCGGCGCAGCCGAGCTTTTCGGCGGCCTTTATGCCGACCTGTTCGGCGGCCTCCTGGGTCATATTGACCATCAGCGCCGGGCCGCTTTGAATGGAGGCCTTGTTGAACTGCCCTTTGCCGAGCGGCGAAGCCAATTGCAGGCCGACGCTCATGCCGCCGGCGGATTCGCCGAAGATCATGATGTTGTCCGGGTCGCCGCCGAAAGAGGCTGCGTTTCTTTTAACCCATTTTATGGCGGCCAACTGGTCGAGCAGTCCGTAATTGCCTGTGTGGCCTTCGGCGTCGCGCAGCGCGGGATGCGAAATGAATCCGAGCGCGCCGAGCCGGTAGTTGACCGTTACGGCGATTACGTCGCCGAGGGCGGCGAGCTTTTCAGACGAGAAGAGTTCCGCGCCGGAGCCAAGCGTGAAACCTCCGCCATGAATGAAAACCATGACCGGTTTCGGCGCCTCGCCCGTTATTGGCTGCCATATATTGAGGTAGAGACAACTCTCGTTCGCCGGTTCGTTGCTGGACATCATGGGCATGCCGGACTGTGGGCATTTGGCGCCCCATTTCGTGGCGTCGAGCGGAGCGGTCCACGGCTCGTGTTCCTTCGGCTGCGCGAATCGCAGTTCGCCCACGGGCGGCGCGGCGTACGGAATGCCCCGGTATTCGCAGACCGCGCCCTTCAGCGCGAGCTTGCCGTTCAACGGCCCTTTGTCCGTCTGGATATTCTTGCAGTCCTGCGGCAGCGTCGCCGCAGTCGCGGAAACGGCGAAAAGAACGAGCGCCGCCGCGCATGCAAACTGTTTCGCGGTTTTCGATATTGCTCTTATCATAATTTAACTCCTTAATTAAAGCCGAAGGTTTATTCTCCGGATTTTGTCCGTTCGGAATTATAGGATTATACGACTTTGCGGGTCAAGCGGCGAATCCATGGCGCATCACGCTTATAAGCGCTGGTCCGAAAAATCGACGGTTAATAGCCTCCCCTTCCGCGGCCTGTTGCAATCTTTGTTGGTTTTTGACATGATGATTGGGCGCGATGGGGCGTAAATAGAGGCAGAAACAGGGGGAACTATGCGTTTAAGAATTATTGCTGCGATCGTTTTGTTGTCAGGATTGACAATCGGCCAATCGGCTTTCAGCGCGGGAAAGCCCGCCGCCAAGCCGCCGGCCGCCAAGAAATATGCTTTTCAGGATTTCAAACTTCCTATTGAAACCCGCGTCGCCGATCTGGTCAAGCAGATGACGCTCGACGAGAAGATATCCGTGTTGCATTCGTCGGCGGATGCGATTCCGCGGCTTGGGATCATGAAGTTCAACTATGGGAACGAATGCCTGCACGGAATTATCGGGCCTGGCAAATTCACGGTTTTTCCGATGCCGATAGCGATGGCGAGTTCCTGGGATCCGGAAATGGTGAACCGTGTCGCGACGGCGATATCTGACGAGGCGTGGGGAGCGCTGAACAGAGACGAGAAACAGGTCGGCTACCCCGGGGTTCTTTTTCATGCGTTCTGGGCGCCTACGATCAACATGGCGCGAGACCCCCGCTGGGGCCGCACCGGAGAGACGTACGGAGAGGACCCGTTCCTGACAGGCCGTTTCGCAGTGGCATACGTCAAGGGAATTCAGGGCTCCGATCCGAAATACATAAAGGCGGTCTCAACCCCGAAGCATTTTGTGGCGAACAACGAGGATCACAACCGCGATTACTGCAACGCGAAAATTTCCGAACGCGCGCTGCGCGAGTATTATCTGCCGGCGTTCCACGACGCGGTTGTCGAGGGAGGCGCGCAGGCCGTCATGGGCGCGTACAACGCGGTCAACGGCGTGCCGTGCAATGCAAACAGGTGGCTGATGGTTGACGTGTTGCGCAACGACTGGGGATTCAACGGTTACGCGGTGACCGACTGCGGCGCTCCGCATAATATTTACGCTAAGCATAAATACGTTAAGACGCCGCCCGAATCGGCCGCCGCGGTTCTGAACGCCGGCGTTGCGGTCGAGTGCGGCGGGAACGACGTTCTGCGCAAGAATGTGCGTGAGGCGCTTAAGAAGGGGCACCTGACCGAAGCGACGCTGGACCGCGCGATAACGGAAGCGATGACGGTTCGATTCCGGCTCGGGATGTTCGATCCGCGGTCGATGAATCCGTACACGAAGATACCGGCATCCACGGTCGGGTCGGCGAAGCATGTGGAACTGGCGCGGCAGGCGTCCCGCGAGTCGATTGTGCTGCTGAAAAACGACGCCGTGAACGGCGCGCCGCTTTTGCCGCTGGACGCGAAGAGCCTCAAGTCCGTGGCGGTGGTCGGGCGGAACGCGGCTGTGTTGCTGTTCGGCGACTACAGCGGAACGCCGGTCAACAAGGCGTACACGCCGCTTGAAGGCATAAAAAGCAAGGCCGGCAAGAACGTGAAGGTGAACGCGGTCGAATGGATTCCAACGCCGGACCAGAAGGAATTTGCGCCGGTCGGAACTGACAATTTGCGCTGGGTTAATGCCGAATATTATGATAACGCGGAATTCGCCGGGGCGCCGGCTGTGACGCAAGTTGACCGCGAGATCAATCTGAAGCCGGCGAATGTGCCCGCGGCGGCGGCGGCAAAAGGCCCTCTTTCCGCTCGCTGGTCCGGCAAGCTGATTCCGTCGAAGTCGGGCGCGCATTATTTATACATGAACGCCGGCGGCGACTCCCGGATATTCATAAACGGCGAACTTGTTTTAGAGAAGGTCGCGCAGAAAAAGAAGAAGCCGGTCAAGGTGTCCAATCTTATGGATACCTATTATACGGACGTAAAAGAGGAATTTAAGACAGCGACATTAATGCTCGAAGCGGGCAGGGAATATGATGTGAAGGTGGAGTATGCGTCAGCAAAGGGAGTGGCGCAGGCGGCGTTCGAATGGGTCCAGCCGTCGGCTGCGAACGCGGCGGCGCGCTCGGCCGAAATGAAAGCGATCAGAGAGAGCGACGCGGTGATCGCGGTGATCGGTTTGCAGCTCGGCGACGAAAAGGAAACAGTCGACCGGCACGATCTCGATATCTCGAACGACCAGATCGAATATGTTAAGCAATTGCTGAAACTCAATCCTAAAACCGTGGTTGTGTTGATCAACGGCGGGCCGGTCTCGGTCAACTGGATCGCGGCGAACGCGCCGGCGATTATGGAGGCGTGGTATCCCGGCGAACAGGGCGGCAACGCGATCGCGGACGCGCTATTCGGCGATTTCAATCCGGCGGGGCGGCTCCCGGTAACGGTTCACAAGAGCGTTGACGATCTTCCTGCGTTCGACGACTACGAGATCACAAGAGGCCGCACATATAAATACTTCTCGAAAGAGGTTCTGTATCCGTTCGGCTACGGACTGAGCTACACGAAGTTCGACTACAGCGGACTCTCGATCGACAAAAAGAGCGCAGGCGCGGCGGACACGGTGAATGTCAGCGCGCAGGTGAAAAACACGGGCGGGCGCGACGGCGACGAGGTTGTTCAGGTGTACGTTCACAAAATGGAATCCTCGGTTAAGCGGCCGATCTCCGAGCTTCGCGGCTTCAAGCGGGTTTATCTTAAAGCGGGCGAGGAGAAGACGGTGACGATTCCGCTCGAAGTTAAGCGGCTTGCGTTCTGGGACGATCAGGCGAAGAAGTTCGCCGTTGAGCCGGGCAAGTATGAGATATTCGTCGGCGCGTCGTCGGCCGACATCCGGCTGAAGGGCGCTATAGCGATTTCCGTCGACGGTTTAACTAAATGATTGAAAATTAATCTATGACTTTATCCTTGGAGCGCGGGCGGTCTAAGCTTTCTTCTGCCAATAAACTCCGGATTTATCGATTTCGATTATGGGTTCATCTATGCCGTGTTCTTTTCGATAGTCCGTGACAGCGGCGCAGCACGATGAAATGTCGTTGTAGTCGTCAATAATGGCATAGCCGCCCGGCGAAAGTTTCGGATACAGCGCGACGAGCGCGTCCATCGTCGATTCGTACATGTCGCCGTCGAGCCGCATTACCGCCAGTTTTTCAATCGGCGCGCCAGGAAGCGTGTCTTTAAACCATCCGACAAGAAATTTGATGCGTTCGCTCAGAAGGCCGTGCCGGTCTATGTTCCTCTTAACGGTTGGCAGCGGAACAGCGAGTTCGAGGTCGTTCCAGAAATTGGAGCCTTCATCTTCCGGATATTTCTCTGCGGCGGGCTTTGGCAGCCCCTTGAACGAATCGGCGGCCCAGATAGTCCGGTCGGCCGTTCCGTACGCTTTTAATATCGCAGCCATCAGAATGATCGCGCCGCCCCTCCAGACGCCGGTTTCGATGAAGTCGCCCGGAATGCCGTTCCGAATCGTATCCTCAACACAAAACCTCAGATTCGCTATCCGTTTGTTCCCTATCATGGTCACCGCATTGAAAGGCCATTCGCGCCCCTCGTCAACCACGCTTTTTTTGCTCTTGTAAACTAATTTCAAGTCCTCATCTCTCAGCCATTTCGCTATATCGCGATTCAATAATTTTTCCGGGACTATCGAATACCGGTTTTCCAATATAGCTCCCGTTATGCATTTCTCAATCAGACTAATGTATGCGTCGGCCAGTTCTTCGTTCATAGAATCATGTTTGTCGTTTGTCATAACATCCCTTTGCGTCCGGATTTGTTAAGCGCCTTACATTTTCATCTCGAAAACTTCAGCCACCCGGCATTCGACAAGTTTTTCGCGCATCCGTTTTGTTGTTATGTCGGATACGTGATGCCGAACAAAGACCAGCTTTGAGCCGTCCTTGAATCGGAGAGACACCTTGCTCCCGAGTTGCGGAGATTTGCTGTCGCCGCCATAATCCGCCATTCTGAAAACAAATTCCTTGCTGAACAGCATGTTGGAAGCGAATTCCTTTTCGCGGGCCGCCTGCTCAAGCCTTCGCGCGACGACAAAGTCGCGGCTGAAAATCCGGTTGAACAGCGGCATCTTGTAAACAGAGTCTTCCTTCTGCTCGGCGATTCCTTCATCGAGCATGATCCACTCGGTCGATCCGTCGGGCAACTTCTCTTTTATCGTCGTATGAACTCCGATACGGATGTCGAGACCGTGGACGGAGAACTTCGTCTCGAATTCCTTCTTGATTCCTCTGATCACGTTTATCGTGAATGAAAAACTGTCTTCGACAATCTGATTCTCTTTTGAAGCGGGTATGAACATCCAAAAGCTGTCGCCGCCGATCGGGTATATCCCGGCGAGTTTGTCTTTGTCAATGAAACGGTATTTTTTCGAGAGCACGATTTGCGTTGTGCGGACCATTTCGTAAAAATCGTCGAGCACGGATTTGTACAGGTCGTCTCGGTTGTCCTTCAAAAAACGCGAACTGCCGATCATGTCGGCCGATACGATATGATAATGCCTTGCATGCCTTCCCATTTCGCAGCCTCCAAAACATGCTGATATATTAGCACAGTCGCTCTGAATAGAGGACATCCCAAATTCTTTATTGGAAGCGGGTCGTGTATGTGCAATAATATCCTGACGTTGTAAGGTTGGCGCCGAATACGGCATTAAAATTTTGGGTTAATAAACATTGAAGGGATCCTTAAAATGAATTGCATCGGAAGAATTGTTAAGACGGCGGTAATGGCGGGGATGGTTTTGGCGATATCGCTGGCAGGCGGCGCGGCGGCGAAAGCGCAGGACGCGCAGGCAAAGCCATTCAAAATCGTGCCCATATGGATACACGTGCATACAAATTTCGAAGGCGACGGCGGCTCGGAAGCTATCCCGAAAATCATCGCCACAATTAAGTCCAAAGGCTATCAGGGCGTCATTTTTAATCCTCATTCTGACGATCTCAATTTTCCGGCGTTCAAAAAAGCGGTGGACGCGGAGAACGGCTCCGATTTCCTTGCCGTGCCCGGCCGTGAGATCATCACAAACACAACGAAAACCGAGAAAGAACATGTGATGTGTCATGTGAACGCCATAAGCGACTCGGGAGACCCTGCTATTCTCGACCACAAATTCAAGGCGGAACAATTGCCAGAACTGCTCGGCGAACTAAAAAAAGAAAACGCTTTTGTAATCTGGAACCACCCGTGGGGATGCCATCAGTGGGAACAGACGCCCGGCTCGTTCAACGCGATCGAGCTTTTCAACGACTACGGGCCGGACTATCAGAACGGCGGCAATTACGATTTCAACAAACGCATGTATCTGAGCGTCCTTAAAGGCGGCGGGAAAATGGTCGCGATAGCCGGAATCGACATGCACGTCATGGCGCAGACGACGCTCGGCGACAACACGACTTACGTTTTCCCGGACGCGTTTAACCGCGAATCGCTCGTATCAGCGCTCCGCGCCGGAAGCGCGATCGCGGCGTTCAACGCTAAGATTCTGTCTCTGAATATGAAACCGTCGCAGACTCCGGTTGTTCTCACAAGCGACGCGTTCGAGGTCAAGGGCGCGATAGCCCTGAAATCTTACAACGGCTTCAAGCCCTCTATCGTCGTCTATAAGAACGGCGTCGAGTTTGCGCCGGCGGTTCCGGCGACTCTCACGCGCGGCGAAAAAGGCGCAAAAAACTATTTCGCTTACGACTTCTCTTTCGGAGACAAGCTCGCTCCAGGCGCAACCGCCTGCTATGTTTTCGAAATCCCGCATTATATCGTCTCTTCATCGTTCTGCTTCGCCGGAAAGTAAAGGCCGCTCCATAACCCCGCGAGGCAGGAAAGGCCGCGCAGCGATGGTCTGAGAAATCGGGGCGAGCGGCGGGAGTTGCGCATAGTGGTTGAAAACAGAACTGTTAAACCCAAGAGGCTTCTCTCGCTCGACGCGTTTCGCGGAATAGCGATCGCCGGGATGATTATGGTTAACAATCCCGGCAACGAGAAAACTACTTATTCGTGGATCGCTCACGCCGCCTGGAACGGATGGACGCCCGCCGACCTCGTGTTCCCGTCTTTCATTTTCATCATGTGCGTCGCAGTGACGCTGTCGCTTTCGCGCAGAGGCGCGGAAGGTCAGGACAACAGAAAAATTATTTTGCACGCCGCGCGGCGAGCGCTGATCCTGTTCGGGCTCGGTCTTTTATTCGGAATCAATCCCGGACAAACTCCGTGGGGTTTCCGATTCGCCGGTGTTTTTCAGAGGTTGGCGATTGTGTATTTCCTCGCCACGCTGCTTGTTCTTCATGCGCGGCCGCGCATGTGGGCGGCGGCGGCGCTCGCGCTTCTGGCGGCGTACTGGGCGGCGATGAAGCTGATTCCGGTTCCGGGTTTCGGAGCCGGCGATCTCTCAAAAGCGGGCTGCCTCGCGGGCTACATAGACAACATTTTGTTTAAGGGGCACATGTGGGAACCATACTGGGATCCGGAGGGTCTGCTAAGCACGGTTCCGGCCGTCGCGAGCGGCTTCATCGGATGCCTCGCCGGCGACTGGCTCAGAAACGACAAGCCGCTCGCGGAGAAGATAGCCGGACTTGCGCTCGCCGGAAACATCCTGATCGCCGTGGCGTTCGCGCTCAATCCGCTTTTCCCTATAAACAAAAATCTCTGGAGCCCGACATTCGCTCTTTTTTCGAGCGGTTTCGCTATGATCGCGCTTGCCGCCTGCATGTGGTTTATCGACCATAAGAGGCGCAAGCTGTGGGCGAAGCCATTCGAGGTTCTCGGCACGAACTCGCTTCTGGCATATATCCTTTCGGGCGCGCTGATGTACGGTTTCAGCCTGATACCCGTCGGCGAGACATCCGCAGGCGCGGCGACCAGCCTGAAGGCCTTGCTTTACAGCAACCTTTTCGCGTCGTGGGCGGGGCCGTGGACCGGTTCGCTCCTTTTTTCGGCCGCCTACGTCGTTTTCTGGATGGCGCTGATCTCGCCTCTCTATCGAAAAAAGATATTCATAAAACTGTGACATCAGCAAATCGAAACCGCTTTCAATTCAATGCATTTATCCGTATTATTTGCAGCCGTAGGGGCGCGCCTTTTGTCATTGCCTTGTTCCCATGAGAGAGATAGGAGGAAAATTTTGTAATTCGCGGGTTTGGAGCAGCCGGATAACCCGGAAGCTTTTAGTCTGCCGTCATCGTAAGTTTTCCGGCATTACCACTTCCAGCTATACTTAAGCACGACATTCAATGATGTCTCTCTGCGGTCTGAACTCGGGCTCACCTCATCGCTGAAGGCTTCGGAACGGTAG